>JACCDL010189186.1_pt1 | contig 19420 bp, 15 predicted proteins | sample 7441931 | NCBI WGS metagenome assembly JACCDL01 (sample SAMN15323437, study PRJNA562643) | freshwater metagenome | isolation source: river surface water | place: USA:Blue River Watershed | collected 2017-08-16 | reverse complement strand
TGTTATATCAATAAAATTTCTTGTTTTTACTTTAAATAAGTACTTTCTAGCAAAAGTAATTTCAAAATTTCAAAAAAATTTGTTTCAAAAATTTATAAACAATATCTCTAAGTTTTCTTATCCAGAATTTTGTAAGTATCCTGTTAAATTCTATTACAAAATGGCCGATACTGGTCAAAAAGCTTTTGTCGATACTTTCTCAATTACATTGCAAGGCGGAAGTGATCTTTTTATTTTTTTATTTTATATAATCTTTGCATTTATCCTTAGTTTCAAACTCTCTTTTTTTATTCTAATTATTGTCATTTCAATAACATTTTTTGTTCGTTATATATTAGCGAAATTTTTAAAGCTATGGGGTGAAAAAAGAGTATATTATGAAGGAGAATTGATTGCAAATTTTCGGCTATTAATTGAGGGCTTCAAAAAGTATTTTTTGACACCAAGATTTTTATTTTTTTTAAATTTTCCTGCTGCAGGAAAAGCTCGTGAAGAACTAAATTTTCGAAAGACTTTCTATTCTAATTTGATATCTGGGTTTATGGAGCTAGTAATACTCTGTTCAATTGTTGCTGCATATTTTTTCAGATCAAATCTACAAATAACGAATGTTGAATTCACCTCAGTTTTTATATTGATTTTGCGAGGATTAATGACTTTGAATAATTTATCAAACGTATATCAAACTTATTTATACAACAACACTATTATTACTGAATTTTATACCCTTATTGATAGTGAACAAATACCAAACAACGAAAATAAAATTGTGCAAACTATTAATAGCAATGAATTCTTGCTAAGGTTTGAAGATTTTTATCTCTTTGAAAGGAAAGTTCACTATGAAAACACTGAAATAGATTTAAATAGTCGATTGTTGACCTTTCAAGGAGAAAGTGGTATCGGAAAGACATCATTATTAGAAAGTATTTTAGGATTAACTAATTTCTCTGGTAAAATTTCGATATTATCTCCATTTGAAGTTAAATTTGGTTATTTAAGTAAAGAACAAAATATTTTTTATAAAACCCTCTTAGATATCATGAATCATGAAGAGATTTCTAATAGGCAGGAATTATTAGACTTAATTAATAAATTACAATTAAATAGTTTAATAAGTGAAAACACATCTGAAATGAGTTCTGGTCAAAGGGTTAGATTAGGAATGTTGGACGTATTGATAGACAAGCCAAATATATTGATTATTGACGAGGCATTTGCTTCATTTAGTATAGAACAAGAAGCCTATTTTCTGAAGTTTTTATTGGAATTGGATTACATTAAATGTATTCTTGTTGTAACTCATCGTTATAATGAATTTTATAAGAATTTCCCTAGTTATATATTAAAAAAAGACAATGATTTGATTACGGTAAACTTATTAAATTAATTTTTCATGAAATGTCCCAATTGCAATTCTTCATATATTTATCCCCAAGAAGGCTCATTTAGTAAAAATCATTTCGAAGGATTTTCTTATTTATCTGTTTTATTAGATTCAGATAATTCAATTTCAGATTTTCGTAACCGTCAAATTGAATTCTCTTGTAAAAATTGCCATATCAGCTTTTTGAGTCCTTGGTTAAATATTATTGATCGGAATGTGATCTATAATAAGAAGAAAAGAGTTCATAATAGTGGGTGGGTATCGCTAGAAAATTCAATAGCAGGAAACTCTAGACTAAATATTCAAAAAGTTTCTTTTACTTTTTTAAGTAAGGCAATTGATGAATTAAGCGCAAGGAATAAGTCGGTGAAAAATTATGCTGAATTTAATTGCCCATTTTCAGGGCCTAGATTATTTTTCTTTTCTTCAACTGGTAGCTTACGATCTCGACTGTCAGCTTTTAAAAAATCAGTTACGCTTGGCAATAATACTTCTATCCCTTCAACGATTGAGACTTTTCTTCAATGGGTTAATTTATTTTTATTTAGTATTTTAATTTTATTCAGATATTTTAGAGTGTCATTTTATAGGTCTGATTCCGTTAACAAAGATAAATTTCATAAAATTTTTTCATCAGCAGATTTACTGCTATCATATTCAACTTGTTTTTGGAGTGGTAATTGCGTTCGTTATAACAATACTTGTACAGGATTATCAAATTCTTTATTGTTTCAGGAAGTTACGAGTATTGATACTTGTTTGAAAAAATATGATTTAGTATTTGCTTCTAACGTTTTAGATCATGTTGATAAGCCATCAGAAACTATCGAAATGTTGATGAATAAAACTGACTCTTTAGTTATACAAGTGCACACTAGGAATTCAATTGGATTCCAACACTTGTATGCATTGAACTCAGATTTTTTTGAAAATTTAAAACATAATTTTGATGTGATAGATCTCGGTGTATTACCTAGTTCGTCAAGTTATTCTGAACAAGGTTTTTTACTTGTCCATAAATCAAATTCTTGATTCATTTGAATTGAATAATCGATCTTTTTTAATATAATTGAATAATGGGTGATTTTGGTTTAAATGAAATTAATATTTCATTTTATTTAGATGATTCTTATCTTCATAATCAGAAATTTTTCTCAGGGTACAAAAACCCTACTCTATCTGATTTAGATTATGATTCTCTATATAATTTTTTAATAAATAATTTAGCATATTCTCAAGATAATACAAAAGTAGCAAATGATAAATTGTATTATGAAATCATGTATGGGAATTATGCAAAATGTTTCTTAAATTTTTATTTTGCATATTATTTTCTAATTGAACAATATGATTCTTCTGATTTCAAATTAGTTGTTCCGTCAAATTTTTTTGCTATTAAAGAAAAGCATCATGATTTTATCAGTTATTTAAATTCTCCTTTTTTTAAAACACAATTTTTTGAGTTTACAGCAAAGCAATTGGGGAGAAATGTCAGATATGAAACCTCATTAGCTCCTGTAATTTGTTCAAAGAATAAGTATTTATATTTATTTAATCTTAATCGTTTTTTCTTCTCATTTTTTTATACTTTTTTTATTTTAGTAATACTAAGGATAAAAAATATTAATAAAGTAATAGGTGTTAGATATGCTGAAAATGCTTCAAAGAAAATAATTATAGATAAAAAAATCATAAATATAAAATTTGATTTTTTATTTTATGGCAGAAATTGTACGGTGTATAAATATAAACATACTACTGGCAATGAATCTATTTCAGAATTTTTTCAAAGTTTTTTTCACACTTCGTCAGTTCAAAATAACAGCTACTTTAAAATGTATCTTAATTTCTTAGGTTTAGTAAGTCATTCTAGTCGATTAGTGACCGATTGTTATTTTATTGATAATAGTTTATTCAAAAACCTTGTTTACTTAAGATTTAAATCCTTTGGATATAAAACGGACATAATTGCACATGGAGCTACCTTTTTTTTGAATGCTGATTCATGGATTTATTTAAAGACCCCCGTGTATAATTATTATGGAAATGGAACGCTAGAATTTGAAGATTTGGGTGTAAAAATAAATAGCGGCTATTCGGGTATAAAACCGAAATTCTGTAATTCTGTTGAAATCAATAAAAGTTATAATTGTGTAATTATTTATCTTTATCCTCATTATCAATCTGTAAGAAAAAATAACGCCGAAGCTATTAGTAAATATCATTTTAGTGATATCGAAAAAATTATTTTTTATTTGAATGAAATGAATTTTAAAATCATATTAAAGCCTCATAAAAATTCAAGTAGCTCTTCATTATTTTTCAATCAATTCATTAGTGATTTGAAACAAAAATATTCTAAAATTGAAGTGAATCATAGTTTAAATGGTAGTGAGGAAGTAAATAAATCTATTCACTTATATACTTATTTATCTACTGGTTGGTTTGAGAAAATTGAAGAGGGTTACCTTTCCATATGTTTTAATCCTTTCTATCTTGACCTTAATATGAGTAAACCATTTCAATCTTATATTAATTCCAATTTTTTAAATATCTGTTACTTCAATAATGTTGATAGATTGATAAATTCAATTAATAAAAATACATATACCTCAATCAAAAACATTGATGGTATTAGAAGATATGGCGATGTTTATCAATATTTAAATTTTATATATGAATTGGACAAAGGAGGGAAGTAAGGCTGAAGTTTACCATGATATTTGGTGTTCAGCGTCGAATTATCTAGATTTTCTTGAACAAAAGACAAATAATCTTAATGCTGTAAATTACATGTTTGATAGGATTGAACCATCATTAGGATCTTCATTAAAAATTCTTGATTTGGGCTGCGGCATGTCTTGGACTAGCGCATTATTCAAAAAAAAATTCAATAATAAAATTGATTCAATTGATTTGTATGATGGTGATAAAATATTTCATAAGCATAGTAGAGATATGTTTGAACTTTTTAACATAAGTTATGAAAATGTCAATTTTATTCATGGAAATTTTAATAATGTTGGTGAACTAAGTACTACTTATGATCTGATAATTATGACATCTGCTATTCATCATATTTATGAGTTAAATAGTTTAATGATCGACATAAATAAACTTTTGCATAATGATGGATTTTTTTTAATCTTGAATGAGAATCCAGTTGGTCATCTTAAATATTCATGGTATTTAATTAAGAATTATATACATGATTTTTTTCTACACTTATTCAAACCTGAGTATAAATTGTTTAAGCAAATATCTCATTGTGGGATAAAATACGACCCCACACTTGGAGATTATTACATTCCTGAAAGGAGATACAAATATCTTTTTGACATCAACCATTTTGATTACCAGATTATTGATTCAGGATTAAAACAATATATTGAATTGTATACAGATCATACATTGAAACATATTTTATGTCAGAAAAAAAAGTTTTAATTTTTACAGAAGAATATTTCAAAGCTACTACAGGAATGTATGCTGTTGTTGAAAATCTTTTTCTTTTGTCAAAGAAAGAAAACTCCTCACTGAAATTAGATTTGTGTGTCAATTTTGAACACTGGACAACCAATACTAATTTAATTAGGTTACCTCGTTTATCTGTAGCTGAACATATAAGAGCTAAAACTTTGTCTTTTAGGTCTAAATCTTTTTTAATTAAATTAGTGATTTATTTAGTTACAACACCAATTTATTTTTTTGATAAAATATTTATAATCATATATTTAAAAAATTTTTTACAAAAAAATAATTATAAAATTCTCAATGTTCACAATGGAGGGTGGCCTGCAGGTTGGATTAGTCGAGTAATCATCATTTCTGCTTGGCTCTCAAATTGTAAAATAATTTATAATATTCACAATTCTCCCTTGTATTTCAATTTTTTTTCTTTCAAGTATAACAAATTACTTTTTGTGTTATATAGTCGTCTTATATATAAATTTATATATCCGTCTGATTTTTTAAACATGAAATTTAGATTATATGGCTGCAAAAAAGGCTATGTGATTCATAATGGAACTATAGATTTTGGTTTTAATTCGATTAATTTTTCTTCTCATAAACAAAGAAATATATTGCGTATTGGATTTGTTGGAACTTTAAGTAAATTTAAAAATCCGAAAGATGTAATTTTATTAGCACATAGTAAGTTTGGATTAGCTGATAGATTAAAAATAATTCATTTTGGTTATTTAAATGATGAATTCATAACTGAATGTGGTTTTGATATATCAAAGTTTAAACGGTTAAATTCTTATGAATTTAAATCTTTTAGTGATGATCGGCAATTTATTTATTCAAATTTTGATATCCTTCTTGCGCCAAGTAGGCAAAATGAAAGTTTTGGTATGGTTGTGATTGAGGCTATGTCTTTTGGACTACCTGTAATTTGTTATTCTGGCAATGCATACCCCGAATTAATTAGTAATAATTTTAACGGTTTTATTTATCGGGATTTTATTGAACTAGAGAATATAATAGAAACCTATCTAAATAATCCAAAATTAGTAAACGAGCATGGTAATAATGCTCGTATTGAATTTGAAAGAAAGTTTTGTTCAGAAAAATTTCTATTTGAGTATAAATCTATTTTCAATAATGCACTTTCTTAGAAGACTATTTCTTTTTTTATTCGGCAAGTTAAGAAGTTATAGAATTTATTTCTTCATTATGAAATATTTATTATTTATGAAGGTAAAAAATAAATATCATAATTATGATTTTTTCGATAATTCAAATAACTATCAAAAATTATTATATGATTATTCAGAGATAAAATTCAATAAAGAATTTTATAGATATTATGATTCTAGAGAGTTGAAATTCAAAATGAATAGATTAAACTACTTATTTGAATTTTACCCAACTAAGCTTTTGATTTCTTATTCTGCGGAAAAAAAAATTCACCATGCCTTACAATCTTTTAGTAAGCTTGATACCTATTCTCTAAGCGAACTTTTGGTAAATTATATTTTTTTACATTCAGTAATTTCTCTTCCGGTTGATAATAAGCTAATCGCTAAATGTTACTTAAGAATTAATTCAAGATTAGAGTTTCATGCTTTTGGTCAAACAAATAATCATTTTTTTAGGAATATAATAGCAGTATTGATTTCATCTCTAGCAATTGATGATAAAAAAACATTTAAAATATACAGTAATTATCTTTCATACTTCATTAATAATTATTTTTCAAGTACTGGATTATTGAAGTATGAGAAGTCAACTAATTATCAATCTCTTTTTTTAAAATGGCAATTACAACTCCTCTACATATTCAATTATTATAATGTAAAAACTGATTATACCGATTTCTTACATAGTAATGTTTCATGTCATCTTGCTAATTTTTTAAATGTTCTTAATTTTAAAATTAATATAGGTGACATAACACCTGATGTTGATTCAGTCGACTTGTATAATTCATTAAAAATTTTATCAAATTCTATGTTTATTTGTACTAATGAGAATTCATTTTTTGATGAAATATCTGGTCACGGCATGATTTATTTTGAGAATAAATCAATAATATATTTTATACAAGATAATGATTATTATAGATCGAGTCATGGTCATTTGCCATCATTGAACTATGTTTTATGTAAAAACGGACAAAATTTGGTTTCTGATTTGGGTCGTTTAAACTATTCAAAGATTTTTAATTTTCATGTAAATTCTAATTATCATAATTCTGTATTTTTTAGAGACGGATCTAAAACTACTTATCCAGATTATGTGTATCTGTATTCGAAAGATGATTGTATTTGTTTTAAATCTAAGAAGTTGGAGAATTTACTTCAATCTAGTCATTTTCGAATTATTAATTTGAGTGATGGTTTTTCATTAAATTACGAAGTGAATTTACTAAAGCCTGTGCGAATGTTTATAATTTTAATTGTATCTAAATCTGCAAAGTATCAATTATTTGGAGGCCTTAGAAAAGTTAAATCTGATGAAATTAATACAGTAATTGATTATGGTAAGTATGGTAATCCATATTATCACTTAACTTTTGAATCTTCAGATATTTCATTATCTTATAATTTTACAATTAATATACATATATAATGTGTGGTTTTTTTGGTCTAATTGAAAATATTAGTAATTGTAGCAGTTTAGAAACAAAGTTAATGATGAGCCAAAGAATTTCTCATCGTGGACCAGATGCATTCGAATATATAAATGAATCTTTTGGTAACCATAATATCTTTTTTTCGCATTTTAGATTATCTATTCAAGGACTTGGTGAAAGTGGAAATCAACCTTGGCTACATGATGATCTAATTATTTTATTCAATGGCGAAATTTATAATTATCAAGAATTACGGAATGATTTCATTAAAGATAATGTTAGATTTTCTACTAATTGCGATACGGAATTAATTCCATGGTTATATTTAAAATATAGTCATGATTTCGTTTCGAAAATCAATGGAATTTTTTCGATTGTAATTTTTGATAAAAAAACAAATGAATTAACTTTTTATAGAGATTTCTTTGGAGTTAAGCCATTATATTATTTATTATTAGATAACAAAATTTTCTTCTCCTCAGAATTAAATTCCTTCAAAGATTTAAATTTACCTATTAATATTGAAGCTGTCAATTCTTATTTTTTATTTTCTTATAATATACTAGATGAAAGCTTTTTCAGTAAAACAGTACAATTAAAAAGATCTTCTTATTTGAATATAAGCTTACAAGATCAAGATTCTTTTCTTGTTAAAAATGTAAGTTGGTTTCCAGATGATTATTACAATAATCCTCATAATTATAAAGATTTAATAGCTCAATCAGTCAAAGACCAATTAATTTCTGACGTTCCTGTTGCAATATCCTTAAGTGGAGGTTTCGATAGTTCAATAATTTTAAATTATGTTACAAAGAATTTAACTAATGTTAAAGCTTATACTGTTGATTTTGGATTTAATTCTGAAGATGTAAATAATTCAAAAATTGTAAGTAATTCATTTAATGTTGATTTAGAGATAATTGATGCTAGAATTACTAATCTTGATTACTTTGAACTCTTAAATAAAATTTATAATAATGTTTCTGAGCCGATTGCAGATAGTGGTTATATAGGAACCTACCTAGTTTCTGAAGCTGCTAGGAAAGATGGTTATAAAGTTGTTCTTTCAGGTGCTGGAGGTGATGAAATTTTTGGTGGTTATACAAGATATGTTCAATTCCAACAAAACTCTATTTACTTTTTTTTAAATAAAGTCTTAAAAATTCTGCCCACAAATTTAGTTAGTTTAAAATTGCAAAATCCTTTTTTTCATTTACTTTCAAATACTTCTGGTTGTTATAATGATATAAAATCTTTGGGTAAAAAAATCAAAAAACTTAATCCTTTAAAAAACAAGAATGTTAATAGTTATCCAAGTATTATTGATATGATGGATTTTGATCTAGACAATTATTTAGTTAATGATATTTTAAAAATAACTGACCTTGCTAGTATGAGGAATGGTATAGAGATTAGAGTTCCATTTTTAGATTATCAATTATATAGAAAAGTAAGAGACACTTTTAGGAAAAACGATTATATTTATCAGCATCAAACAAAAGTTAAATTGAAATTTGATTATGTTGAAAATTTGCCTATTTCCTTGTATAAAATGAAAAAAGCTGGTTTTGGTGCTCCAGTAGATTATATTATTGAATCTTGTAGGGATAAAATTGAGGAGTATCTCCATAAGAGAGAGGTAATATTTAATGATCTATTTGCAATAGGTGACCTTCGTAAATTAAGTAACAATTTTTTGTTTCATTTATTTATTTATGTTAAATGGAAAGAATCTTTTTAACTATAATTATTACAACATATAATCGTCCAAAAATATTGCGTGAAGCAATCTTAAGTATTATAAATGAAGTATCTAGTATAGATATCCAATTGTCAATCAACTATGAAATTATAGTGGTTGACGATGGAGCTTATGCTGGTTTTATAATAAATGAATTTGACCGATTTTCAAGTAACATCTTATACATAAAAAACAAGCACAAACTAGGCGCTAATGCTTCACGGCTAAAAGGTTTAGAGTATTCAAATGGGGAATTTGTTGTTTTTCTTGATGATGATGATTCATGGTTACGCGGACGTTTAATGGAGTTGTATACTGTTCATCGTCTTAAAGAGTTTGATTGTCATTTTGCGCGTCATAAAATATTCGGTAGTTTGAGAAGTAATGTTATCAATCATTTATCAGTTCTTTGGAGACGAAAGAATTTACTTTATTCTAATTATATAGGTGGATTTAGTATTTTTAGTATCAGGCGAAAAATTCTTGTTGATAATATACAATTTATGCCTCGAGGTCTTAAAAGTTGTCAAGATTGGTTTCTTTATATTAATCTTTATCAAAATGAAACAATTACAAAGTCTTATGGTATTTTCCCAACAGTAAGGTATAATGTGCATAATGCTGGGAATATAAGTTCTTCATTAGATAATCGATACAAAGGACTGCTGGAAATAAAAAAATTACTTAAAAAATTAGATGTTAATAAAAAAATATATAATAATATTTTATCTGAAATATTATTATTACGTAATTATGGCTTTAGGAAATATAATTATAAGAAATTTTTATTTATACTAAGATTCGGTTCGTTGCCCATTAAGTTTAAATTACTCAAATCTTTCTTAAAGTGAAACGTTTTTTTTATTCTGTAATCATAATTATTCTATTATACGGAAATATTTTAAGTATACTTTTTGGTTCTCCAAAATTATTAGGATACAATATATTTCTAACTTTTTTGATTATTTTTTTGACATTAAATAATTATAAACTTTTATCTAAAAAGATTTGGATTATTATTTTTATTCCCTTCTTGTTGATTAGTATTTTTAAATTTACATATGAAAATTCGCCACTGACATCAGGATATCTTAAATTATTATTCTCACTTTATTTATACTTACAATTTTATCTCTATCTAAAGCAAGTTGATTTTACAGATTCCTATTATTTAAATTTTCATTTTTTATTATTAACTATTACTTCTTTAATTGTAGTTGTTCATAAATTTTATTTCCCAAATCTAGCTTTTGATTTTGATGAGTTTGGAGAACCTATCGGGTTTAAATTTCTGTTAACTGATACTGGTTATACGAGAGATGGTTTATTTGGAGCTAATATTTTTAGTTACATCTTATCAATAAGTTACATTTTGTTATTTGATAAGAATATTCGAAAAAATGTATTTAATTGGGTTTCTTACTTCTTTGTTTTTGTCTCATGGGTTTCAATATTGACAATGCAATCACGATACGCTGTTATTGTTTATTTAATTTTTACATTTTACATACTTTTTGTTCGTTATTCATATACTGTTTTTATTTTTCTAATTCCACTATTTTTCTTAGCACCAAAGTTAGAAATCAGTGAAAGATTTTATGAACCTTCAGGCAGATCTGAAAAACTTTCACTCTATCTATACTCTATTCGTAAAAATCCAGAGTTTTTATTGTTTGGGCAATCAAAAAAAGCAGTTGATGATTTTAATAAATCAAGTGATATCTCTTTAAGCGATAATTCTTATTTTGAAGTACTTTTGAGCGGTGGCATACTATTTTTTGCTTTATTTTATTTAGTAATCATTTATCTTATTTTTCGATCTTTTTTTATTCTAAATTTTTCAATTATTTCTATTTTATTATTTTTTATAATTGGCCTATTTATTACAACTTCTATTTATTTTATCAATTATTTATTTTTCATATTTGTATCATTAAAATCTATTTCGGTTTTATCGATTGAAAAGAGTAGTTTTATAAAAATGGGGATTATTACAAAAAACAATAAATTAAATTTTTAGTTACTTATATGTTATTAAGAATATTTGGTAATTTTAGTAAAAATCCATCAATTATTGGGGGCAATAAAACCGATACTAAATATTTAATTCATTACTCCCTTCAGCAAGGTTTTGATATAGAAGTAGTTCATATAGGAGTTGATAGTAATCATGAGTCATTGCTAGATCGTTTTAAAAGAAGATTTCATAACATTCTAATTTTTAAAAGATTTTCTAAAAATAGTTTGTCGGATGACCTCAACATTTTTTTTATTAGTGGAATTTACAGTTATTTTGAAAAAGTTATTTTTGGTTTAATTTTTGGTTTACAGGGAAAAAATATTTACCTACTAAGGGCGGGAATACTTTTTGAACAATTAAATACAAGTTTGATTTGTCGTTTTATCTTCAAATTGTTAACTAATAAATCTTCTCAATTTGTTGTTCAAGGTATTAAATTCAATATATTCAAAAACTTTAATATTTACAATACAGTTAAAATTTTGCCAAATTGGACAATCACCGACTCTTTTAATTTAATTGAAAAGCACAAATGTTTTACTGATTACCCGAAATGTGCTTTTGTTGGAAGATTTACAGAAGAAAAAGGTATTCACGATATAATCAAACTTTTACAATTATATGAACTATCTCAGTCTAGGTTAGATATAATTTTTTTAGGTGATGGTATTTTGTTAGAATATTTACTTAGTTTAAAATTTACATATATAAATATTAAAATAGATTCTTTTGAATCAAAGTCTCAGTTAAAGGATTTTCTTCATGAAGTTAATTATTGTTTTCTTCCTTCTAAGTCTGAGGGGCTTCCAAATGTATTGTTTGAGGTATGGGAGTTGGGCATCATACCAATTTTTTCATTTGTTGGAAGTGTTGAGGAATATTTAATTGATGAATTTAATGGATGTCAATGGGATGAAGTAGAAAATGTTTATACTAAAATTAATCAAATTCAAGACAATAAAAATGAGTCTTTACGAATTTTAAAAAATATTGAAACCTTTGTTAATGAAAATAAGAGTGATAAAATTTTAAAAATTCTTTTAGAAGATCTTTAACTAATTGACAAAATGAGCAGTAAATATTTTCTAAATTTCAGAAATACACATTTAACTTATGTACAGTCAATTGATTGGGATTTGGTAGTTATTGGATCTGGTGCCATTGGACTAGGAGCAGCTATAGAAGCTGCTTCACGTGGCCTTAAGGTAGTTGTGTTAGATAAAGGTGACATTGGAAATGGAACTTCATCTAGAAGTACAAAGTTATTTCATGGGGGAGTTAGGTATCTTAAATCCTTCCAGTTTAATTTTTTGTTCAAATCATTAAATGAAAAAAATATTCTTTTTAATCTATCTCCAGATTTGATTAGGCCAATTAATTTTCACCTACCGGCTAACTCTTTTTTTAGGGCGTTTTATTATTTTTTAGGGATTTCCTTGTATAAAATTTTTTCTAAAGAACTTTTTAGAAAAAAAAGTTTAAATAAATCCCTTTTTAAAAATTTTCTAAAAAGTCCTTTTTGTCTAAATTATTCTGATTTGCAATTTGACGAATCGAGGTATTTGATGTCTCTAATGCACACTGCTGAGTCTTTTGGTGTTATTTTTTTAACTTACACTAACTTTCAATCATTGACTAATTGTAATAGTTTACATAAAGAGCTAAAAATTAAAGATGTGTTAACTGGATGCAATGGTATTGTTAATACAAAGTTTATTTTGAATGTTACGGGTTTTAATGTTTGTCATGTTAGAAATCAATTAATAAATAATAATTTATTAATTGACAATCTTACCTATAGTTCTGGTTTTCATATTGTTCTGGACAAATTATTTTTTCCTTTTGATTCAAGTGCAATAATTATTCCTGAAACTACAGATGGTAGGGTTTTGTATATTATACCATGGCGAAATAGTGTTTTGATTGGTACTACTGATGAAACTATATTGAAACCTGACTATGATTTAATACCTTCAAAAAAAGAAATTAATTTTTTATTAGAAAATGCTACTCCATATTTGTCGAAGCCCCCACTACTTAGGGATATAAAATCAATTTTCTCAGGAGTCCGTTCACTTTACAGCAAAAAAAATCTTGTAAATAAGTCTTCTGCTAGTATTTCACGTGAACATTTTATTGATGTAGATGAAAGTGGTATAATAAGTGTATTTGGAGGTAAATGGACCATGTATAGATCAATTTCTGAAGAAGTAATTAACACTTTGAATATTAGATTTAATTTAGGATTAAAGTCTTCATTTTCAAAATTTATTAAATTAAAAAATTGTTCTTCTAAAGATTATCTAAATACATTTAACCATATTGATGATAATCAAAGTAAACACAATCCATCTTCCGCTTTCAATAATCTTTCTCAGTACGCTTTGTCAAAAAATGATATTTTGAATTATATTAAATCCGAACATGCATTTACTTTGGAAGATATATTAGCAAGAAGAACTTCAATTCTTTATGAGGATGCTCGCTATGCATTGATGTTAGCCCCTAATGTTGTTTCAGTTCTTGCTGAATATTATCATTTTGATGAAAATTGGAAGAAAATAGAATTAGAAAATTTCTCGCTTAAGGTAAAAAAGTTTTACTTATTTGATTAACTTTCTTTGTCACTAAATTTATTTTATATTAAATATAAATTGTTTTGTTATGTTAAGAAATAAATCTTTATTAATTACTGGTGGAACAGGTTCTTTTGGAAATGCAGTTTTAAATCGTTTTTTAAATAGTGACGAATTTATACAAATTAGAATTTTCAGTAGAGATGAAAAAAAACAGGATGACCTTAGAAAGAGAGTTAATGACAATAAAGTTAAATTCTATATAGGAGACGTTCGTGATCGAGATAGTTTAATCCCTGCTATTAAGGGAGTTGATTATATTTTTCATGCTGCAGCCTTAAAGCAAGTCCCTTCTTGTGAATTTTTCCCACTAGAAGCAGTTAAGACAAATATTATTGGTACAGATAATGTTTTAACAGTTGCTCAAGATTTTAATGTGAAAAAAGTAGTGGTTCTCAGTACTGATAAGGCTGCATATCCTATTAACGCTATGGGTATGTCTAAGGCATTAATGGAAAAGGTAATGGTAGCAAAATCAAAAATTTTAGATAGTAATAGGACAATTTTTTGCGGAACTAGATATGGCAATGTAATGGCTTCAAGAGGATCAGTAATACCCTTGTTTATCGAACAAATAAAAGAGAACAAAGCTTTAACTCTGACTGACCCCAATATGACACGATTTATGATGACATTGGAAGACGCAGTTGATTTAGTACTATACGCTTTTGAACACGCCAACCAAGGTGATTTATTTGTTCAAAAAGCACCTTCTGCAACAGTTGGTACTTTAGCCCAGGCTTTAATCGAATTATATAAATCTTCAAGTCAAATTAAAGTTATTGGCACGAGGCATGGTGAAAAATTATACGAAACACTTGTTAACAGAGAAGATATGACTAAGGCTGAAGATCTTGGTGAGTATTATAGAATTCCAGCAGATAATAGGGATTTAAACTATGAACAGTATTTTTCTGAAGGCATCCCTGATATTGCAAATCTTAATGAATATCACTCTCACAATACTTCAATTTTAGATGTAGAAGGAATGAAGGAGTTATTATTAAAACTTCCAATCATTCGTAAAGATATTTTAGGAGAAGTAGACGCTATTCAATATCCATATTAATTATGATTAAAGTTGGAGTTACAGGTTCAAATGGTTTTATTGGATGGCATTTGTGCCGCACAATAGAATTAGATACTAAAAATTTTGAATTAATTGAATTCAAAAGAGATTGGTTTAATGAAAATCTTAAACTGGATTCATTTGCTTCAAAATGTGATATTGTAGTTCATTTAGCAGGTCTTAATCGACATAATGAAGAAAGTGCTATTTATGACACAAATGTTGGTTTAGCAGTTAAATTAGTTGATTCTTTTAAAAGAGTAGGGTTTAAAGGTCAAGTTATATTTTCTTCTTCTATTCAAGAAGAGAGAAATAATATATTTGGCAATTCAAAAAAAGCGGCAAGGGAATTATTTGCTAATTGGGCTCGCCATTTTAATGCAAATTTTCAAGGAGTTATTATACCAAATGTTTTTGGTGCTTTTGGTGTGCCATTTTATAACTCGTTTGTATCAACATTTTGTCATCAACTGGTCAATAACGAAACTCCCAAAATAGAAAATGATGCAACGCTTAACCTTATTTATATAAACGATCTAGTTAAAATAATAATTGGTTTATTTAATACTAATACCAATGGGGTTGTTACTATAAGCAATACTGATACATATAAGGTTTCCGAAATTTTAGAGCTTTTAATTACTTATAAAAATAAGTATTTTGAAAATGGACAAATCCCGATTTTTAATAATCAGTTTGAAATAAATCTATTTAATACTTTCAGATCATATTTTAATTTGAACATTCATTTCCCAATTAAGTATAAAAACAATATTGATGAAAGAGGTAATTTTGTTGAAATTATTAGATTAGAAACAGGAGGTCAGATTTCATTTTCTACTACAAAAAGGGGAATAACAAGAGGTAATCACTTTCATACAAGAAAGATAGAAAGATTTTCGGTAATAAAAGGTAAAGCTCTAATCCAATTAAGAAAAATTGGAACAACTGAAGTATATGATTACTATTTATCAGGAAATGAGCCGGCGTATGTAGATATGCCAATTTGGTATACTCACAATATTAAAAATATAGGAGAAGAGGAATTATTTACAATCTTTTGGATTAATGAGTTTTATGATCCAAAGAATCCTGACACTTTCTTTGAAAATGTATAAATAAATTAAACAATGACTCAGAAGTTAAAAGTAATGACGGTAGTTGGCACTAGACCTGAAATTATCAGATTATCAAGAGTAATGACAGCTTTAGATAACTCAGAAGCAATTGAGCATATAATTGTTCATACTGGTCAAAATTATGATTATGAATTAAATCAAATTTTTTTTGATGATTTAAAAATTCGAAAACCTGATTATTTTTTAAATGCTGCAGGCGTATCAGCAGCAGAAACGATTGGTAAAATTTTAATTAATATTGATCCTTTATTGGAAGAGGTTAAGCCAGATGCATTTTTAGTTTTAGGAGATACAAATAGTTGTTTATGTTCTATACCTGCCAAAAAAAGGCACATACCTATTTTCCACATGGAAGCGGGCAATCGTTGTTATGATCAACGTGTTCCTGAAGAAACCAATCGAAAAATTGTTGACCACATTTCTGATATTAATTTAACATATAGTGACATTGCAAGAGAATACCTTTTACGTGAGGGTTTATCGGCTGACAGAATAATCAAAACAGGTTCTCCAATGTTTGAAGTTCTGAATCATTATTTGCCATTAATTAAATCCTCTAAAATTTTAGAGCAATTGCAGTTAGAACGAAACAAATATTTTGTTGTATCGGCACATAGAGAAGAGAATATAAGTAGTGAATCGAATTTTGCAGGTTTAGTTTCTAGTTTAAACCTAGTCGCAGAAAAATATAATTTACCCATAATTGTTAGTACTCATCCTCGAACTAGAAAAATGATCGATGCAAAAGGAATTTTTTTACATAAAAACATTCATTTATTAAAGCCCTTAGGATTTGTCGATTATAATGCATTACAACTAGATTCCAAAGCAGTTTTATCAGATAGTGGAACAATTTCTGAGGAATCTTCAATTTTGAATTTCCCTGCATTAAATATTAGACAAGCACATGAGCGACCTGAAGCAATGGAAGAAGCTTCTGTAATGATGGTTGGACTAAATCCCGAGAGAATATTACAAGGATTAATTCAGCTTGAATCACAAAAAAGAGGAGATGAAACATCGTTCAGAAAGGTGGAAGATTACTCAATGCCAAATGTTTCAGATAAAGTAGTTAGAATTTTGATTAGTTATGTTGATTATATTAAAAGAACAGTTTGGAGCGAGTTATAAAAAAAAATATTTTATTTCTTACAGCAGTAAGAATTACTGATCCCGAAGAAAAGGGGATTTATACAGATCTACTCAGAAAATTTCGAGATGAGGGACATAGTGTTTTTGTTGTTTGTCCAGAAGAGCGCAGATTTGGTGGAAAAACTAGATTGAATACTTTATCAAATATCAATGTATTGTATGTAAAATCTTTAAATCTACAAAAGTCGAGTCTTTTAGAAAAGGGCCTTTCGACAATACTTTTGAGCGGGCAATTATATAGAACAATAAAAAAATATTTTGTAAAAATAAAATTTGATTTAGTACTATATTCTACCCCGCCGATAACATATAATAAGACTATTGATTATCTAAAAAGAAAAGATAGTTGTTTAACTTATTTATTACTAAAAGATATATTTCCACAAAATGCTGTTGACCTTCAAATGATGAAGAATGAAGGCATAATTCATAAATACTTTAAGATAATTGAAAAAAAATTATACAACTTATCCGATTTTATAGGTTGTATGTCTGAGGCAAATGTGAATTATATATTAGACCACCACCCATATTTAACTTCAGAAAAATTAGAAATTAATCCAAATTCAATAGATTTGAAATGGCTTAACGATTCAAAACTATCTTCAATTGAATTTAAAAAATTATGGGGTATTAATTCGAAAGCCTTAATCTGTCTTTATGGAGGAAATTTAGGTAAGCCACAAGCAATTGACTTCCTGATTAAAATTTTACAACATTACAAAAATGATTTTCGTGTATATTTTTTTATTATCGGAAATGGAACTGAATTTAATAAAATCAATTCATGGTTTGAGTCTACGAATATACAAAATGCAAGATTAATAAATCATTTGCCTAAAAACGAATTTGACAATATAGCACAATATTGTGATGTTGGATTGATTTTATTAGATCACCGTTTTACAATTCCCAATTTTCCATCACGACTACTTACTTATTTAGAGAATAAAATGTCTGTATGGGCTGCAACTGATTTAAATACAGATATTGGAAAGGTTATAGCTCATAATGATTTTGGATTTTGGGTACCTGATGGAGATTTAAAAAATTTTACTTTTGAAGTAGAAAAAGAACTAAATTTTAAATATCTAAATACTGAAAGAGGGAATAGAGGATTTAGATTTTTAAAAGAAAATTATAGTGTTTTGAATTCTTACAATTCCATTATAAAACATTTGAACAAAACTGTTTAATTAACAAAGTCATTGATACATAAATTATCACTGTAGTTATAAATTAAAATATATTTAAAATGAAAAAAATTGCAATAATTGGTGCAGGAGGCTTTGGACAAGAGGTGTTTTGTATTTGGAAAGAAATGTTAAATTATAACAATGAAAATTTTGAATTTTTAGGCTTTTTTGATGATAATATTTCAAATAATGGTAATGCATTTGGTAACGTTATTGGGAAGATTGATGAAATTAATAATTATCCCGATAAATTAGAAGTAGCAATTGCTATTGGAAACTCCAATCATATTGAAAACATTTCTAATAAAATTATTAATCCAAATATAGTTTTCCCAAATATTATACACCCATCTACACATTTTTATAATTTTAGTAGCCTTGAAATTCATCATGGTAACATTATTTCTCCATTTGTATTAATTAGTTGTAATGTTAATATTGGTAGTTTTAATATAATTAATACTAGGTCTTCTTTAGCTCATGATGTTAAAATTGGCAATTTTAATGTAATTAGCCCAAACACTCAATTAAATGGTAATGTTATTATTCGTGATAAGGTCTTCCTGGGTTTTAATTGTGGAGTGCTTCAAAATAAAATTATTGAGTCAAACGTTACTATTGGTGCCGGCGCTATAATGTATCGGGACGCTAAAGAACAAGGAACATATATCGGCAATCCAGCTTCAAAACTTAAAATAACCTCATAGTGAAATACAATGTTGAGTAAATTTAAACTACACCATTACGGTTTTGCAACAAAGTCAATAAAAAAAAGTTTACAAGAATTTTCTAAACTTGGTTATGTTCCAATAGGAGAAGAAATAAGAGACAACTTGCAAGGAGTCGATCTGTTATTTATAAAAAATGATAGCCAGCATTTAATTGAACTAGTTGCCCCAATAGAAGATACTCTAAGTCCAGTTTCGGGTATATTAAAAAAAAATGGGCCAACCCTCTATCATATTTGTTATGAAGTCTACGATTTAGAAAAGGATCTA
>JACCDL011276780.1_pt1 | contig 19443 bp, 30 predicted proteins | sample 7441931 | NCBI WGS metagenome assembly JACCDL01 (sample SAMN15323437, study PRJNA562643) | freshwater metagenome | isolation source: river surface water | place: USA:Blue River Watershed | collected 2017-08-16 | reverse complement strand
TACTGTGATGCCCAACTATCATATGCTTTACCTACTTCCATTTTAATCCATTCTGATTTTTATAAAGATAGCAGAAAATAAAGTAAGCAATGCAATGATGCCAATAGATATGGGTGCGCCAAAATAATCTGCAGTAAAACCAGTAATGATTGCGCCAATTGCATAGCCGCTATCCCTCCAAAATCTAAAGATGCCAAGGCTTTTTGCCCTATCTAAGGCATGCGTATTGTCACTTATCGTTGCCAAAAATGTAGGATACACCATGGCTGTCCCAATACCTAAAGCAACTGCAACCATGATCATTTCAAGATAAGAGGAAGCAAGCATAAAATAGGCAATTGCTAATGCTTGTACTAACATGCCCCAAAAAAGCAGTTGTTTTTTAGAAATTGTATCGGCAAGTTTACCAGTTATAATTTGACTCAAACCCCAAACAGCTGGGTAAATAGAAGTAATCACGCCAATATCAAGTAAACTAAACTTTTTCTGAATCAGTATTATTGGCAACAGACCCCATACCATACCGTCATTTAAATTATTCACTAATCCTGCTTGTGAAACAGCACTTAAATTATGATTTGTAAAACTTGTTTCAAGAAAGATATTCTTTAAACGAGGTATTGAACTACTAGTTGTCTCGGCTTCTGTTTGAACAAATCCAGAAGTATCTTTTACAAAAATCCATGTAATCAATAAGCCAATCACCGCAACAGCAAGTCCCAGATAAAATGGATAGGGATATATGCCAAATTGATTTGCGATATAGGCTGTAAAAAAAGCCATCAATGCAACAGCGATATAGCCAGCAAATTCATTTAAGCCCATCGCCAAGCCCCTATTTTGCTGTCCGACTAAATCTATTTTCATCACTACGGTACTAGACCACGCAAAACCTTGATGAATCCCTAAAAGTACGTTTGCAAAAATGATCCAATTCCATGAGGGGGCATAAATAAAAATGACAGGTACTGGCAGCGCTAAAATCCACCCAAGAAGAAGTACTTTTTTTCGCGAATATATTGCAGCAAGATAGCCGGAAAAATAATTTGCAATCGCTTTTGAAAATCCAAAAATTACGATGAAAGATAAGATAATAGAAGTGGAATGGATATTGAATTTGAATGCGGCAAATTCAGGGAAAATAGATCTTTCAATACCAATCATTGCGCCGACAAAGGCATTGACAATAATCAATAAAATAAACTGTTTTAGGTTCTGTTTTAATCCCAGAACCAATCGCTGCTCGGGTTCAATATTCATGTATTGTTTATTTTAAATTGACCTCTACAAAATCTTTACAATATTGCTTAATCATTGTTCTTACATCACTGAATGCTTTCATGATTTCGGTTTCAGTTCCAGTTGCCTTTGCAGGGTCTGGGAAATTATAATGAAATTTTTGGGCATTAGAAGGAAAATAAGGACATCGTTCTTTTGCATTGTCACAAACTGTAATCACGTAATCAAAATCAATCCCCGTATACTCAAGTATATTATTTGATGTATGTTCTGAAATATCAATTCCATCTTCTTTCATCGTTGCAATCGCTCTTGGATTTACACCATGGGTCTCAACTCCAGCACTATATACTTTTGCTTTATCACCTGCATAATGTCTTAAATATCCCTCTGCTAACTGACTACGGCAACTATTGCCTGTACATAAAACTAAAATCTTTTTCATACGATTAAATTATTCAAATAGGTTTGATCATTTTAAGGATCAAAAATTAACAACAACCGCCGCCTGGTATACAAACTTTTTCAGCTTTATTTTCCGAACTTGGCTTTTGAGCAAAAACAGTAACACTGAATATCCCAGTTGAACCAGATTTGAATTGATTTATTTCATCTTGAGATAAATAATTAATTAAAATATCATCAGGTATTACAATTGCTTTTTCTTTTTGAAGGGTCACATTTTCAAATCCATTTGCATGAATTAATTCTAAATACACTTCTTTTTGAATTGCACCTGCAACGCAGCCGGCATACATTTCTGCATCCTTTCTTAAACCCTCTGGCAAAGCACCCACTAAAACCACATCAGAAATACTAAAATGACCGCCAGGCTTTAGTACCCTATAAATATCTTTCATTACAGCATCTTTATTAGGCACTAAGTTTAAAACACAATTGCTCACCACAACATCTGCAGTATTGGCTGTAATAGGCATATGCTCTATATCCCCCTGTCTAAATTCCACATTGTTAAATCCTCTTATTTCTGCATTCGCTCTCGCTTTATCAATCATTGCAGGTGTGAAATCAACCCCAATTACTTTACCTGTCTCCCCTGTTTCGTGGCGTGCAATGAAACAATCATTACCAGCACCACTACCTAGATCCACCACGGTATCCCCTTTCTTGATTTTTGCAAACTGAGTGGGTAATCCACAACCCAAGCCCAAGTCAGCATCTGCGTTGTAGCCATCTAGTGTCGTGTAATCCTCCGACATGATATTGTACACTTCTGTAGAACATCCGCCAGCACCACAACAAGATGCCATATTATCTGCCTTATCCTGTAAAGCAATTTCACTGTATTTTTTACGAACGATTTCTTTAAGTTGTTCTTCGGTTTGCATAAAATTTATTTTTAATTTTTTAATAATTACTATTTTAACAACATTTACTCTCTGGTGCTGTCATTTTATCAAATAATAGCCCTAGTTGGGTTTTCGCCTTATTCCATTCTTTCTCATCTATACAATAACATACTGATACGCCATCTATATCGCCTTTGATCAGGCCCGCCTCTTTTAATTCCTTAAGGTGTTGAGAAACAGTACTTTGAGAAAGTGGTAACTCGTCTACAATCGTGCCGCAGATACAGGATTGCTTTTTTAACAACAAATTCAAAATAGCCACCCTTGCCGGATGGGATAAGGCTTTAGCGTATTTGGCTATGCTTAATTCTTGTGCCGAGTAGTCTTTTGTTTTAGTTGCTCCCATATTAATCGTAAAATTACGATTAATGAATTGAAATAAAAAAATAAACTTAAATTGAAGGATGAAAAACCTATCCTTCCTTGGCCTATTTATTTGTTTTACAGTCTTATGCAATCTTAATCAAGCTTTTGCCCAGGCAGATAAAGTTGAAACCGAAATAAAGTCTATTATGCAGGCTAACCCAACGGTTGGATTAGCAGTTGCCGTGGTAAAAAACAATCAAATCATCTACAATCAATCCTTTGGATTTAAAGATCTAGCGCAACAGGTACCTTTAAATAACCAATCAATTTTCAGGATTGCTTCCATTTCTAAATCATTTACGACAACGGCCATCATGCAATTAGTTGGAAAGGGCAAATTAAAATTAGACCAAGATATAAGTGAACTAGTAGGTTTTCAAATAAGAAATCCTAAATACCCTAATAAAATCATCACATTGAAGATGGTTTTAGCGCATCGCTCTTCTATCAATGATAGTGAAGGCTATTTTAGTTTAGACGCCATTGACCCGAGTAAAAATCCCAATTGGGCTAAATGCTTCAATGAGTATGAGCCAGGCAATGGATATATGTATTGCAATCTGAATTATAATATGGCCGGAACAATACTTGAAAGAATAACAGGCGTTCGATTTGATCAATATATTAAACAACAGATATTAGATCCACTTGGTTTATACGGAGGCTACAATGTCAACTCATTGGACACAAACCTATTTGCCAAAATTTATGAATTCAATAAAGCCAATTCAGATTTTACTTATTCCCCTAATGCCTACGCACCTAGAACCGAGGAGATCAGTAATTATACCATGGGAAGAAGTACACCCATTTTTTCACCTACTGGAGGTATGAAAATATCTGCACATGACCTTGCAGAATACATGATCCTGCATAGCCAATTGGGCAAACACAAAGGTGTAAGAATTATACCTAAAAAATTATCCAAACAAATGCAAGAAATTCTTTCCCAAGAGGAAAGTTATGGCATGGCACTAGAAAGAACTACAAAATTAATTCCCGGAAAGACTATGATTGGCCATACCGGCTCTGCATATGGCTTATATAGTATCATGTTCTTTGAACCTAAAGAAAAAATTGGATTCGTAGTGATTAGCAATGGTTGTGATACAAAGACCATCAATGGTTTCAATGCTGTATTATACAAAACAGTTAATAGCTTATATAGCCACTTTATGCAATAAAAAAATGCATCTCTAAGAGATGCATTTTAAAGTCTGTATAAATTCTTATCCTGCGTAAAATAATACGCCTTTAAAAGAACAACATCACCAATGCTAATACAATACCAGCAAGGGTAAAATACATACCTTTTGTGAAAATGGTTGTTCCTGGTGTAAACAACCAGAAAGAAGACATCACAAAAAAGAAAAGAGATAAGCCAAAGAAAATATTTAAATAATACAAAGGGTCCTTATGTGTTGCCTTATGCATTTTAGTGATCTTATTAAGTAGATAAGGTAATTCTTTTACTGTAAAATCGGCCACGCCGGTCGCGCGCGTATAGGTGCCTTGTTCAAAAGTAACAACACCTAAAGTGTCGGATTTCACTTTAAGGTTTTTTATTTTAATCGCTGGTCCAATTTCTTCGTTCTTAAGATTTGGAGCTACAGTAAGTACTTTATGATTCTCTTTTTTCAAGAAGTCGGTTTCTCTAAAAATCATAATAATACCGCTGATTGAATAGATGGCCATAATTCCTGCTAAGAAAAAACCTAGGTAACGATGATAAATACGCATGTTCTTTGAAACATCACTCATAATTAAAATTTGAAAGACGCTTAGGTCTTGGTTAAAAAATATTCTACTGCTAAAATAAGCATTTAAGCGAAGAATTGATACTTAGACAAGCTAAGAATCAATGAGTTTAATCATCTTAGGCTAATTATGCTCAATAAATTTAAATATATTTGAAAAATATACGGTCCCTCAAAGTCACACAAATAAATTTCTCGCATGAAATCATCTATTATCACAGCCTTCCTCTTATGTTTTCTATTTATTGGAGCAAGTGCTCAAAAGTCAAAAGTGCATATCAATCATACAGCGGTTTATGTGGTAGATTTAAAGCAATCTGCTAATTTTTACAGTAATATCATTGGTTTAGATACCGTACCAGAACCATTTCATGATGGTAAGCATATTTGGTTTAGCACTGGGCAACATTCTATGCTACACGTGATACAAGGTGCAACCGAAAAGAGAGCATACTATAAAAACCAACATACTTGTTTTACTGTTCCAGATTTTGAGATTTTTGTATCAAAATTGCAAGCAGTTAATTGGACTTGGGAGGATGTGTCTGGGAATAAGAATGCAATCACAACCAGAATTGATGGTGTGCATCAAATTTGGTTGCAAGATCCCGATGGTTATTGGTTAGAGATTAATGATGACAAATACTAATTTTAAGTAATTATTAAAAAGATCGCATTATTAAAGCAAGATGGAACCAATTACAGTACAAAATACGATTGAGGCGCCGATTGAAAAAGTTTGGGAATATTGGACGAATCCAGAACACGTGAAAAATTGGAATTTCGCAAGCAATGATTGGCATTGCCCTCACGCTTCTAGTGATTTTATTATTGATGGAGAATTTCATTATATAATGGCTGCAAAAGATGGATCAGTTGAATTTGACTTCTGTGGCACTTTTACCAATATTGTGCTGCATCAATCCATTCAAATTTATTTAGAAGATGGGCGTGAAGTACGTCTACAATTTATAAAAGAAGGAGCTGCGACAAAACTCATTGAAACATTTGAACCAGAAGAAGTGAATAGCTTAGAGTTGCAACAACAAGGCTGGCAAGCAATTTTAAACAATTTCAAAGCCTATGTAGAGGGATAGAGCAAGCATCTAAGACTAAAAATAGAGTTGTCATCCCATACAAAAAAGGGGCAACAAAATGTTGCCCCTTTTTTGTATTCTTTACCTGCCTTGAACTATTAATTAAAATTAAAAATATAGGGCATAGCAAAAGTTACAAAAGCAGCCCATACAGCATATGCTGGAATAAATAAGGCAATCTCCTTCTCTACATCTTGAATAGTGGCTTTGCCTTTTAAGTTTTTAATTAATCCATAAGAGACAAACAATAAATGGACAAACATTAAGAGGTTCGCGACCAATACTGCTAGTCTATTTGGCGAAATACCAAATTCAGAAAGTCTAAATCCAATAGCGGAAAGCGCAATCGCATTCGCAATGATGGTCAATAAAGAAAGACCAAACAGAATGATCAAATTTATTTTAGAACTTGGATTTTTAGATACCTCTGTTAATGAAAATAAAATAATAGCCATTACACCTATCAATAAGGCATTGAATAATAAAAGGAAATTACGATCATTATAAATATTCTTTCCAGTATACATTAAAGCAGCAAGAAATACCAACAAAGTAATGAAAACTAAGGGTGTGAAAATCCTTGCAATGGTAGGAGAAATTTTATTTACCAGCTGTGGATTGTTTTGAACTAAATAGGTAGACAACATTGGAATTCCAGCCAAAGCCCATACAGCTATTTGTTCAAAATAAAATTGCTTAATGTCTATTTTCAATAATTCAAACAAAGCAATTGTGATTCCAGTAAACAAGACCCCTGAGATAAATATTAAGGCAGTCATTACAATGAAATTGCCGTTGAATTTTAAAAAGGCTATTTTCTTTTGGCTATTCCTAATATCTCCGCCCACAAATGCATAGCCTAGAATAGACCACAAGAAAATAGGTAAATGAATTAATGACAAAATAAAGGTTGAACTCTGTTCATTATAGGGAAGGCTGTTAATAAAAATAGCTGACCCAATAAATAAAATCATTGGTAAGACAAATGATGCCAATGATAACTTTTGCTTCCAAATAAAGTACATACTTAAAATAGGGAAAACAATCAATCCGATATTTTTTGATAAATACACGTCATATTCTAATCCTAAAAATTCTGGCACTTTTGCAATAATACCACCCAAAAAAGTAGCAAGCACAATAAAAATAATCTCATTTTTATTAGCCCAATTAGTGTTTTCTTGTGTAAAGTTTAATCTTTCATTCCAAGTCTGAGCTGCTGGCAGACTTTTTATTTCTTCATACGCCGCATTGAATGCATGAACAAATACAGATGGATTATCACGATACAATTTTTCAAGTTGTTTCGGATTGTTGATATTAATTATGATTTCGTTTTTCACTTTGAGGATTTATTCTTTTATTTTTTTATTTTTTGAGGGCTAAATTTTACTTTGATTTAGCTCGTCTTTTTTATCAATTGCTCTAAAGCATCTAAATGAGCGGTAAATGCTTTTCTTCCAATTGCTGTAACAGCGTATGATGTATTAGGCTTCTTGCCAATAAACTGTTTTGTAATGGAGATGTATTCTATTTTTTCAAGCGCGCTCAAATGACTAGCCATATTGCCATCTGTCAATTGAAGCTGTTCCTTTAATGTCCCAAAGTCTACAGCTTCATTCACCAACAGTACAGACATGATGCCAAGCCTAACCCTGCTTTCAAAAGCTTTATTTAAATCTGCTATATAATTTTTCACTTCTCGTATTTAAAGTAGATATACAAACCATATACAATATGTAATACACCAAAACCAAACGCCCAAAACAGTAAACCATAATCTACAAAAAGGGATGCAATCAATCCGGTTACTATTTCAAGTATACCAAGAGAACGGATATCATTATAAGTATATTTACTTGCATTTAATATTGCAATACCATAAAATAGAATTGTAGCAGGCGCAATTAGTTCAATATATCCATGATGCAAAAGTATGCCTGCATAACATCCGCCTGCCGTTAAAGGAATGGCAAGATTTAATAATAATCTTTTTGCTGTGTTATCCCATAATGGCAAGTTTTTAGATAAGGCATTTTTTCTAGATAAAAAGATCGAAGTAGCAAGTGCAACTACTAACAATAAAATAAGCTCGAAAAATAAAAACTGAAATACATTATTATTGATCGACACATTCTGGTCTAGCATTAATTTATAATAACCTGTTTCAGTTAATCCTATTCCCAAGAATGAATAAGCGATAATCACTCCGGCAATTGCAATCACCCCAACTAGAATTCCCGCAAGCCCGCTTAATGATAAAAAGGTAGTGGAACGCTCCATTATTGACCTGATGTCTTTAATTGCGTCCAATTGTTCTTGTTGCTGATCCATTTTAATTGATTTAAAAGTACTTTGAATTACAAAGTAAATAAGAATATACTTATCCGCCAAAAAATATCTTAGGTTTTGTCGTTATTATTGTGTCCTCCATGCGTTACCCACTCAAATTAATACCTGTAAGTCCCAATTTATCTATCTATGCTCCTGATTATGAACAGGTTAAAGAAACGTACGAGTTGTTATTAAAAGACAACCCAGATGAACCATTTCCTTACTGGGCTAAACTTTGGCCCTCCTCCATCGCAATGGATCAGTTTTTACAAGCAAATACAGGTTGGGTTAAACAGAAAAAGGTCTTAGAAATTGGGGCAGGTCTTGGATTACCGAGTTTAGCAATAGCAGGCATCGTAAAGTCAATTGAGGTTACTGATTATGCACCAGAAGCTGTTGAATTATTGGAGAAAAATATCCAGCACCTTCAATTAAGTAATATTAAAGCGAAGCAATTGGATTGGAATGATAGTCCAGATACCATCGTCACAGAAGTGCTTGTTTTAAGTGATGTAAATTATAATCCTGGTGAATTTGATGGATTAATACATCTTATAAATCAATGTATTGATAGAGGGATGATTATCCTTCTCGCAACACCTCATAGAATTATGGCTAGTCCTTTTGTAAATGCCCTACAACAATTGGTGAGGCAAAGTCATATAGAATTGGTAAATGAAAATGGCAAGTCAGTTGAAATCAGTATTTTAGTATTATCTAAATAATACTACATAAAATATTTTAAGTTAAAATTAGCCAACACCTTTTCAATTATATATATGAAAGATGCAATTGCAACTGTAGATGAATATATTAATAGTTTTCCCAAGAAAACACAAACGCATTTAAAAGCAATACGAAAGGTAATTAAAACAAATGTACCCGAAGCAGAAGAACAAATTGCATATAAGATGCCCGCGTTTAAACTCAATAAAAAACCATTGGTCTATTTTGCTGCATACGAAAAACATATTGGGCTTTATGCAACACCAAGTGGACATGCAAAATTTAAAAAGGAACTATCTATTTATAAGCAAGGCAAAGGTTCGGTGCAATTTCCGCTGGATCAACCAATGCCTTTGGATTTAATTAAAAGGATTGTTGAGTTTAGGGTGAATGAAAATAAACTCAAGGTAAAATCAAGTAAATAACTATGATTGAAATAAAACAAATAGGTATTCAGGATATAGAACAATTAAAGGCTATTGGCAGACAAACATTTGCAGAAACATTTGCATCTAGTAATACTGCCGAAAATATGGCTAAGTACCTTGAGGAAGCCTATGCGCATGAAAAGCTAAGTTCAGAATTGATGAACCCGAATTCAGAATTCTACCTGGCATCATTAGATAATGAAGTAATTGGCTACTTGAAATTAAACTTCGGTGCTGCCCAAACAGAATTAAAAGACAATGAAGCAGCTGAGATAGAACGTATCTATGTTGCAAAAGCATTTCATGGAAAAAAAATTGGACAAACCCTTTATAATAAAGCCATCGAGATTGCAAAAGCAAAAAATGTACAATATGTATGGTTAGGCGTTTGGGAAGAAAACCATAGAGCATTACAATTTTATTCAAAAAACGGTTTTAAAGAATTTGATAAACATGTTTTTATTCTTGGAGCGGATGCCCAAACTGATATCATGATGAAACTTGAATTAAATTAATCAACCTATTGATGAATCCACAAGTAGATGTATATATCGCTAAATTAAAAAACTGGCAAGCAGAAATTAAAATGCTAAGAGGCATTTTATTGGATTGCAAACTTGAGGAAGCAATTAAATGGGGCCAGCCATGCTATGGAGTCAACAATAAAAATTTAGTAATTATTGCGCCATTTAAAACGCACTGTGATTTGGGGTTTTTCAATGGTGTGTCTTTAAAAGATGAAAAAAGAGTTTTAGTAAGAGCTGGTGTCAATACACAATCTTCAAGACAAATGCGTTTTGTCAATGTTCAAGAAATAACAAAACTCAAATCGATTATCAAAAGCTATGTGAAAGAAGCGATTGAAAATGAAAAGCCAGGGATTAAAACTGTAACCACAGTAAAAATTGAACCAATTATTGTGGAAGAATTTGAAATGATTCTAAAAAAGAATGTACCCCTTAAAAAAGCCTTTGCTGCATTAACACCAGGAAAACAACGTGCTTATTTAATTCATTTTTCAGGTGCAAAACAACCAGCTACAAGAATTGCGCGCATCGAAAAAAACATAGATGCAATTTTAGCAGGCAGAGGCATTAATGATTGCACATGTGGACTTTCAAAGAGAATGCCTTACTGTGATGGTTCACATAAATATGCCAAGCCTTAATCCTAGCCAATCTTCACAGAAGTCATTGTTAAGGAGCCGCCAACAGGTTTGTCATTAAAGAAAGAAACATTTTCCGATTTACCTTGTAAGCCTAAAGTATATAATAAAGGCATATAATGTTCTGGAGTTGGAATTGCCAATAATGCTTCAGCTCCCAATTTATTATAATGAATCAATGGATCATGCTCCCGGTTAAGAATTAGATCTTTAAATGTTTGATTCATCTGTAATGCCCAATCATAACCATAAGCAGGCCCATTTAATTTGTCCCAAGCGACCATGCGCAAATTATGAACCATATTACCGCTACCAATTATTAAAATACCTTTTTTACGCAAATGATATAGTTCTTTTGCTAAATCATAATGAAATGAAGGGCCTTTCGTGTAATCAATACTTAATTGCAAGACAGGAATAGTCGCTTCCGGATACATATGCCTAATCACAGTCCATGTACCATGATCTAACCCCCAATCGTGATCTAATTCCACCAATGTGCTATGAATCATTGAAGCCGTTTCTTTTGCCAATGAAAGATTACCAGGCGCAGGATATTGTACTTGAAATAATGCATCAGGGAAACCACCAAAATCATGAATCGTTTTTGGGAAATCCATTGCAGTAATTCTTGTCCCTTTAGTAAACCAATGAGCAGAAATTACTAAAACCGCTTGGGGAGTTGGTATTTCTTTTGCCATCAATTTCCATCGATTGCTAAATTCATTATCTTCTATCCCATTCATTGGAGAACCATGTCCAATAAACAGGACAGGCATCAAATAATTTTGATCTTGTAATGTTTCTGTGAAATTTTTAAACGCCCCTAGGTTATTGATCATATTCTTTGGAATTACGAAAGAAATTGAAATGTTATAAAAAGTTTTTAACTTGAACGTAAAATTACCAAAAATGGCACGAATCAATCCACATATTCATTTTAATGGCAATGCAGAAGAGGTATTTGAATTTTATAAAACGGTTTTTGGTGGGGAATTTCAAAAGATTATTCGTTTTAGTGCATTATCGAGTGAAGAATTTTCGTTTCCAGAAGAAGAGCTAAATAAGATAATGCATATCGCATTGACTTTTGGAGATTCAAGTTTATTAACTGGTAGTGATGTACCAAAAATGTTAGGCACTGTAAATGAAGCAGAGAATAGAAGTAAAATAAATGTTGTTGCGAAAAGCAAAGAAGAGGCGGATGCGCTATTTAACAAACTTTCAGTTGGCGGAACGGTTGAGATGCCAATAGGTGATAGCCCTTGGGGATCTTATTTTGCTATGTTTAGAGACAAATACGGAATAGAGTGGATGATTGAATTTATTCATTCGTAAACTCAAGGATATCAGCAGGCTGACAATCTAAAGCTTTACATATCGCTTCCAAAGTGCTAAATCGAATCGCTTTCGCTTTACCAGTTTTGAGAATAGACAAATTTGCTAAAGTCAATCCTACTTTGTCTGATAGCTCATTTAATGACATTTTTCTTTTTGCCATCATTACATCTAAGTTGACTACAATTGGCATTTTATACAGTTAAGTCGTTATCGGATTGTAATACGATTCCCTTTTTAAAAATAACAGCAAATATCAGAAGTGTTGAACCCATTAAAAACCAGATTGACGCACCTTCCATTTTTAATTCATGGATTAAAGGCAATAGTACATTTTGATTTGTCAATCCAATAACAAGGTTCGAACCCCAAGAAGAGAAGATGCCAATTCCAAAGGCACAATAAGCAATTAGGTAAATATACTTTGCAAGTATTGCATTAAAAGGCTTTGATAAATCAAGTTTTTTATCGTGAAATATTTTAACGATTAAATAAAACATCGTGGCTTTTAATAAAGTAGTGATACTCATTAATGTCACTAGGGTAACAAAAATCGCTTCATTAAATTTATAAACATTGTATAAATCTATACCGCCCCAAAAATGACTTGAAAAACTAGCATTAAAAAAAATAGAATAGCATGCATTTGTGATTACACCACCAGCATCAATACAGACACCAATAAAGATGATCCATGCTAATATATTTACACCCGTAAATAGGTAATTGTCGCTCTTTGACATAAACTATATTTTAGAATTATGTTACAAATATAGATAATTATTTATTGTTATTCAATAAATAATTATCTAATAGCGCGTTTTATAGGGCTACTTGAGGATTTACTTATCGTTTAATCCAATGCCCCATCCAAACATTGCAGCCACTAAAGCAAGATGAATCACTAAAACAGCTTTTTGCCAAAATGGTCGATCATTCCACTTTTGCTCCGTATCAAACGGGTCAAAAGCCACACCAATACCAAGAGTCGCCGCGGCTTGCATAGGATCTTTAGTATATAAAGCTTGGTAAATGCCTAATAAAAGAAAACCGATGTAAATAAATTTATTAAATGGTGTTTTCATTTAGTAAATATATATGAATTTTGCATTACGCATATGAGGTTATTGAAACAAAATATTTTCATTTACAGTTTTTTTATATTGTTTGCAATAGCAGGTATTTATTACGGGCATGCAATCATTTTACAACACAATTCATTAAGAGTTTGGGGATTTGAAAATATACTTTTCCTTTTAATAGGCATACCATTCTTGTTTCTTCAAAGAAAAGCGGGAATCCCCAACTTTCTAGATGATCAAATTCAAAATAGAAAAAGATTGCTAGAACCAATTTTAATTGGTGCGTTCTTTGGATTAATGGACATATTTATAATCAAAATAATTCAACATCCTGAGCCATTTAAAGCGTTACCTCCTTTTTTACAACCCTTCCCATATTCAATATTTTTATATTTTTCTGGCGCAATTGAAATAGAAATTTTTTACAGACTAATCCCAATGACTACTTTACTTCTTTTGGGTAAATGGATTTCTAAAGGCAAGTATTTTAATTATTTTTTATGGTCCTCCATCCTATTCACTTCAATCAGAGAGCCTTTAGAACAAATGCCGACTGGATCTGCCTGGTTTATTGTTTATTCATTAATAACAGGTTTTTTAATGAATTACTTACAAGCTATCTACTATAAAAATGCAGGTTTTTTAGCGAGTTTAAATCTAAGACTCGGTCATTATATTTTTTGGCATATTATTTTAGGAGTGTATGTGCAATATGTTGAATTGTAACTTTAAAGCGAAATAGTTTTCATTAAGATTAATTATTATATGAAAAAGGCCTAATTTTAGTTATCATAAATGTTCAACAATTTTCCGCCAACGCTCTTTATTAATGATCATGAAAAAACTAATCTTCCCATTTTTTTGCATTCTATTGATCGCTTGTGAAAAAACAGAAGCATTATTGAATCCAAAAGAATACACATTTACGATTGATTCTGTCCTTACGCAAAATGGTTCACGAAGTTTGCCTAAAGATCAAAATGGATACTATCATTTGAAAATGGTTGTAGTAGGAACATCACAATCACATAGAGTCACTGGTCGAATTTTAGTCAATGGTAAAGAACCTTATCCTAATGAAAAAGTGAATTTTGAAAGCAACCTATTCTGGTGGTTAAAACGTGGTGATACAACTGCAATCATTACTAAATCTTATATAAATTACTTTACTGGTCAATATACTATTGTTAATTTACCTCCAATGATAGCTAGTAAAGATGAATTAGTTCCAACAACAAATTGTTGTTCTTATAGTGGAAAGGGTGGGGAGATTAACACAATTATTGCACCTGTTAGAGAGATGATAGGAGATACGATGATTCTTATGGCATCTAACTCTTCGTCAAAAAAGAATATTTTCACGAAGATCGTAATTGATTAACAACCACCTTTATTAGGAGGTCGTTTATATATAATTTTTTGATCTCGTTCTATATAATCACCGGCAATTATTGGGAATGCGTATTTTGGTGCATGTGATACACCACGACTTTTAATAATGATTTTGTCATTTACTTTTAAGGATTGTAATTGCTTGACTTCATTTTTAGTACAAATTCCAAAAGAAAGTATGTAGTCTTCCTGATTAATCTTTACCATTAAGCCGAAACCTAATCTAGCTCCTTGGGGAAGTGACAAAGAAGTAACCACTCCTTCCATATTAGAAAACGCCCTGATTGAATTTCTTATTTTCGCCTCACTTGCATACACTTTTTTACCTGCTGGCGATGTTTCCCATTTTTTAAAGCTTATTCCTTCTGGAGTAGCTTCCCATTTTTTTAAGGCAGCACTTTTTTCAGTCACCCCTTTTGGCTTTGGATTCGTATTTGAAAATGCCAAAATACCAATTAGCAAGAAGGTTGCCATGAGGGTGTAAACTGCCTTTTTCATATGAATTGTATTTTGAGATATAACGATTGAAAGCAGTTAAAGTTACAAAAAAACCATCATTTCTGATGGCCCTACAAGTTTATTTAGCGTTCCAGCCATCAACAAAGCCTGATTTAATGTCTTCGTAATTTAAAAGAAAAGATACAACTAGTAAAATAAGCAAAATGATCTTCCAATTGTTTTTAATAAGCGTTTTTAAGTCATTGATTAATTGATTCATATCTGTGATTTTAATGGTTAAACTAAATTCATAAGGGGAAGCCTTTTAGTTTACAAATCTATATTTAAATTTATAAACTAAAGAACAACATCATGCTCTCCTCTATCTATTATCGCATTAGGACCAACTACACTTTGGCACTCTTGGTTTGGCTTACAAGGTACTTACTAGCATTTGCCTTTATCCCATCGGGGATGAAAAAGATATTAGGTCAGCGATTTACAAGTATAAGTACAGACAATCCAATAGGCTATTTTTTTGAAGCATTATTTAGAACCGGGATGTATTGGAACTTTCTCGGCTGGGGTCAGCTTATTGCTGCTATATTAATGATGACTCAGGTTTTTGCAACACTAGGTAATCTTATCTTTTTCTTTATTATTATCAATATATTTTTTATCACGGTTTCGATGCATTTTACAGGCACTTGGCTTATTGCCTTGCTTATGTTATTTGCCTCTACATGTCTTCTTTTATGGGATGCGAATCGATTACAAGCAATAATTACAGAAAAGGGGTTTCTTGAAATGAATAAAAATGTGGTTTTACCAGAGGCGTCCAGATTATGGCAATTTAGTGGCCTGCTCCTTTTTGTATTGTCTGTTTCATATACACTTATAGACAATGTCATAACTACAAACCACTTACAATTATTTTTCGGCTTCTTTATTGCAATCGTCTTGACGGTTGTTGTGACGATAATTATTGAAATTAGAAGTCATAAACTAAAAACTTAACATTATACAAATCTGGAGTAGGTTATTAATAATTGGATTGATTAGCTCTAACTACTAAATCAGTGTCAATTAATTCTAAGGCTAAAACCATATCCTTAACCGTTTCCTTGTATTTTTTGAAATGCGTGGTTGAAATATGAGATTGATAAGCCTCTAAATTAGCATATACTTCAAATATAGTAATTGAAGTTGGGTCTTTTTTATCAGCAACTGCAGTGTAAGATAATACGCCTGGCTCTAATTTAATTGCAGCATTCATTTGCTCCTCAAGTGCCGCTTTATATTTCTTAAGCTGACTTGCATCTACTTTAATTTTTGCAATTCTATACATCCTGCTTGAATCCTGCACGTTGCCTTTTCGATTCAATAAATACTCATTCCTTTTTATCCACTTATCTGTTCCTGCAAATTTTACATCCTTAACAATTGAAAAAGTATTCGATTTAAAATGATAGGTATGTCTTAAAATTGCCTTCTTATTATCATTGCCATCAATACCCTCAACTTCGGTTGTTAATTTATAATCGCCATTTGGATCTTTCTTAAACTCAACTATTTTGTCCTTTCCAAAATTGTTGCCAACAATAAATGTAGTATCCTTTGAGTTCGCATGGGGCTCTTTAGGGTATTCATATCCCATTATGAAACCTTTAGAATCAGCTGTTAAATCAATTTTGATATTTGCAAGCATTGTAAAAGGCTTAGCTGAAGAATAATCCAAGTAAGTCAATTGACCCTCCCAACTGCCAACTGCACTTGAAAGATCTTTGACCTGGACTGATTGTGCTTTTACAGATAAGGAAAGAAACAAAAACGCTGTTGCAAATAAATGGTTTTTCATAAATAAATAAATATAAGAAAATATGATGCTTTAATTTAATGATTAAGTAGGAGCTTATTCATGTAACATATAAGAAAGTTTATAAAAGTATTCCTATTTTATGATAATTGATCCTCATAAAATAATTAAATTGCAATTATTAAAAAAACTTAAAATGAGACAGTATACATTCATAAGGATTTTTATTCTTAGTAGTTTTTTATTGTTAACCAATTTAAAGGGAGTTAGTCAGAAAAAAGACTCATTGTTTTTTGGCAGCATACCAAAATTATTAGTTTGGGAAAATAAACCAAAGGATTTTTATATCAATAAGTCATCAATTGTAATTGTATCTGGAGAAAAAACTGATATGTTTAGAGATCCAAATGTTACATATAATACTGATAATGCCCCAAAATTAATGTTCAAAGCGGATTCAAATTTTGTTTTATCAGCTGCTGTTGAACATGACTTTATAAGCAAATGGGATGGCGGTGCTTTAGTATTAAAGCTGGATAGTTTAAATTGGGTAAAATGTTGTTTTGAGAAAGATTATACTGGCGCAAGAAGAGTTGTAACAGTTGTAACAAAAGGAATTTCTGACGATTGTAACTCAGTAGAGGTAAAATCAAATAAAGTCTATTTTAAATTAGCCAAAGCAAATAATGTAATTACAATTTACTATTCTTTAAATGGTTCAAAATGGTTTTTAATTAGACACTTTACTTTTGATGCACATGATAATTTAAAAGTTGGTTTTTTATCCCAATCACCGACTGGAAAAGAATGTAGGGTAAAATTTAGCGAGATTAATTATGTTGTAAAAAAGATTAAGGATCCTTATATAGGTGAATAATTAGTTATATTGAAGGAAATAAAACGATGATTAACTATTGAACATTTTACAATTGCGCCTAATTAACCTTAAATAATTCAATTGTATAGTCAAGTAGTTCTTTGCCACCAATTTTTCCGTGACCAGGTATAACTATTTTAACATTGGGGTATTGTTGTTTCACTTTCTCAACTGTACTTGACCATTCTCCAATATTTGCATCCCCCAAATACCCTTTAGTAGCCTGTAATTCTTTTATTAAGCAGCCTCCAAATAAAATATTCTCCTTTGGGAAATAACCTACAACATTGTCTTTAGTATGTCCTTGGCCAAAATATTTTACAACAGTATTTGTATTTCCAAGGCTTATTGTAAGAGAATCTTTAATTCCTACTTGAGGGGCAACAATATTATTTGCTTTCGCAAATTCGATCGTAATAAAATTTCCAAATGAAGGAATATTTGACTTATGGAATGAGGCTAAGCCACCTAAACAATCATCATGAAAATGAGTAGGCACAACCGCATTTATTTTACAATGAAGTTTTGCCTTAATAAAACTGATTAATTCTTCAGCACTTTTATTATTAGTAGGAGTATCAAATACAACCACTTCATTACTATTTCTAACAATCATCCCATTACAAGGAACGTTCCCAAAATCATTAGTTTGCAAGAATGAAGTATGTAAAAATGCATTATCAGAGACTTGAACGACTACCAAATTTTCAGAACGATATACTTCGACAGGCTTAAATTCTTTTGGACTCAATGTTCTTTGGGAATATAAATTTCCAGAAAGAAAAAAGGCTAGAACAATTAGAAGTGTTTTCATATGGTAAATATATGAAAAGATGGAGCTAGCCTAAATCTCTAATAGACAACAAAAAAGCCATCATAAATGATGGCTTATCAATTTTGGCTCCCCTTTTCAACTAAAGATGCAGCTATAATGCGATGATTGAGTTTGTGACTATTTGGAAATTAAAGGGATAAATTTCCTGTCAATTTGAATGAGCTTTATATTAAAATGTAATGCATACATTACCTTTTGTAATTTATGCTTATCTTTATTAAAATTAAAGGTTATGATAAAGGATAATCATTTGAACGAACGTGTATTGATATATGCCATTCTTTGGTGCTTAAGTTATATCGGAAGTATTTTCGCGATTAAGATGCTAACAATACCCATTGAGGCAAGCATTATGTTAACTATTGTTTCTGTCTCGGCGTTCGCTCTTTTCATTTACAAATTTTTTCGAAGTATATATTTTATGGATGAGGTTCAAATAAAACATCAAATGGAAGCATTTGTTTTGGCATTTGCTTTGGGTTTATTACTTCTTATGACACTTGGTTTAATTGATCTTTATTTAGATTTAAATCCACAAGATTGGAATTATAGATTCCTCGTTCCAATTTTCATTCTATTTTATTTTATTGGTCTTTTCATCGCAAAACGTAAATATAATTTTGAAGATGAAAAATTTAATTAAAGTAGAAAGGGCAAAGAAGAATTGGACTCAGGCAGTTCTTGCAGAAAAAATAGGTGTTTCAAGACAAGCAGTTAACGCAATTGAGACTGGTAAATTTGTTCCTTCAACTATTTTAGCATTGAGAATGGCTATTGTTTTTGAAACAAATGTCGAATCCATTTTTCAACTTGAAGATGGTGAATGTTCCTAATTCATAAAGTACTACAGATAAAAACTAGTTGCATCATTTGAAAAACCTTTATTTTGAAAATATAAAAGATGCAACCACCCTAACTATATGATATACAAAGAAAAAGCCATCATTTCTGATGGCTTGTCTAGTTTGGCTCCCCTTTTGACGAAAGATGCAACTATAATGCGTTGATTGAGTTTGTGACTATCAAGAAATTAAAAAATTGAAGCCTCTATTCTCAATGATTTAGCAAAAAAATAATAGTATTACATTATGAATTTAAATCTAGAAACTGAGCGACTTTATATCAGACCATTAATGATTAAGGACGTTGATTTTATTATACAATTATTAAATAGTAAAGGTTG
>JACCDL010126348.1_pt1 | contig 19445 bp, 17 predicted proteins | sample 7441931 | NCBI WGS metagenome assembly JACCDL01 (sample SAMN15323437, study PRJNA562643) | freshwater metagenome | isolation source: river surface water | place: USA:Blue River Watershed | collected 2017-08-16 | reverse complement strand
TTAAAAACGAAAAATCACAAACCTCTTAAAAGGATAGTAGATTTATTGGAAGATCCTAAGAAGCTATTAACGTCTATGTTGATCGCTAATAGCTTTATTAATATTTGCATCATTTTAGTATCAAATATTTTGATTGATGATCTTTTTATTTTTGATCAAATTCCGGTGCCTGGCATAGAGTTTATCATCAAAGTCATTGCGGTTACATTACTGCTTTTGTTTTTTGGAGAAATCATGCCCAAAGTGATGGCGACTCAAAATAACATTCGATTTGCGCAAGATTTTGGAGGCATTATACATTTGGTTTATTTTGTTTTTTCTAGCATGAGTGGGTTAATGGTTAAATACACCAATATTATTGAAAACAAATTAGCTCAAAAAAATGCAGGTAATTCATATAGTATGGAAGAGCTTGATCATGCAATTGAATTAACTACTTCTCCGAATCAATTGGACAATGAAAAGAAAATATTAAAAGGGATTGTCAAATTTGGTAATATTTCGGTCCGTCAAATTATGAAAACCAGGCTGGACGTATATGGCGTAGAGGATACGATTACGTACAATGAATTATTGGCTAGTGTAAAAGAACATAATTATAGCAGATTCCCAGTATATAAAGATGACTTGGATACCATTGTGGGCATGATTCATACAAAGGACCTCATTCCGCATTTACAAGAAGAAGCTGCTTATGAATGGCAAAAATTAATTCGACCTGCACTGTTTGTCCATGAACAAAAAATGATCGAAGATTTATTGACAGAATTTCAATCTAAACGTATTCACTTTGCTATTGTAGTAGATGAATTTGGGGGTACGAGCGGGATCATTACATTAGAAGATATTTTAGAAGAAATTGTTGGTGATATTAAAGATGAGTTTGATGAAGAAGAATCTATGATTAAAAAAATAGATGACTTTCATTATATCATGGAAGGTAAAACAGCCATTATTGATTTTTGTAATTATATAGACCTTCCCTCTTTATTCTTTGATGAAGTGAAAGGGGAAAGTGATACGGTGGCTGGATTGATTTTAGAATTGGCAGGCGAATTTCCAGCTGTACAACAAGTGGTTAAATACAAGCAATTTAGTTTTACCGCTTTAGAAATTAAGAAAAACAGAATACACAAAGTGCAAGCTATTATTACACCAATCACTTCAAGTAATACGGAGCATGTATAAATTTTCAATTGCTGTTTGTTTATGTACGGTCCTTTTATGTACGGCTTGTAATTCTAATTTTACGCCTAAAACAATTGGCTATCCAGCAATACAATTGCCTCAGAAAAATTTTCTTTCAAATAGAGTGGTGGGCATGCCCTACACTTTTGATATCCCCGCTTATTCGGAGGTTGACAATCATGTAGTCTACATGGGTAAGGATCAGCATCAAGCAGGATGGATGAATTTAAAGTTTCCATCTTTACATGCTACTCTTTATATCAGTTATAATCCAATTCAAAAGGGGCAATTAGAGGTCTTAGTTCGAGACGCCTTTAATTTTGCGAATAACCATGCTAATAAGGCCAGTTTTATTGAGGATTCTGCATTTATAAACCCAACGGGAAGCCAGGGTATATTTTTTCATTTAGGAGGGGATGTAGCCAGCCCTTATCAATTTTTTATCACTGATTCTAGTCGACATTTTTTAAGAGGAGCCCTCTATTTTGATACAACGCCCAACGCGGATTCTTTAGCGCCAGTTATTGACTTTATTTACCTGGATTTAAAACAGCTTGTAAGTAGCTTTCGTTGGAAATCTTAATGAATTAGTAATACCTTTGTTTTAATATATTTTCTATGATTATTATCGACCATGTTTTAGTGAGTGACCAAGTAGTAGAAGAGCAATTTGTTTGTGACTTGACAAAATGCAAGGGTGGTTGTTGTGAAGACGGGGATGCAGGTGCGCCATTGGACGATCAAGAAAAGGAATATGTAAAAGAATTTTACGAGATAGTTAAGCCTTATATGACCAAACAAGGCATTAAAGAGATAGAAACAGTTGGAAAATTTTTATACGATAGAGAATTTGGATGGGTGACGCCGACAATCAATGGGGGTATTTGTGCTTATGGTTATAAGGACGAAAAAAATGTCATTAAGTGTGCTTTTGAACAAGCCTATAATGATGGAAAAATTTCCTGGAAAAAACCCATCAGTTGTCACCTTTTTCCGATTAAAATTCAACAAAGCAAAGCGGATCCTGCTGTTGAATATATGAACTATGAACCTCGTGAAGATTTATGTAAAGCTGCATGTAGTCTTGGGGAAAAGTTGAAAGTGCCAGCCTATGTATTTTTAAAGGAATCAATCATTAGAAAGTATGGCAGTGAATTTTATGAAGCACTTGAAGCTTCTGCCAAACATTTAGCGCAAAAATAAATCAAGATGCAAAGTATTTACGCAGATTCATTTGATCAAAAAAGTAGTGCTAAGGCAGTTGACAAGGCGCACAGAAATAAAATCAATTTTAATATTGGCAAGTACAATGCAGTGGTGCCTAAGGGTAAAATGCAGTTTAGTGATCTCGAAAAAGTAAGGGCACTTGCTAAGAATAGAAAATGGGAAGCAGTAGAGCACTTGGATTTATACCTCACCCAATTCGAAACTGAAATTACTAAAAGAGGTGCTAAAGTTTTCTGGGCAGAAGATAGTGAACAAGCCCTCGATTTCATTGGTTCGATTTGTAAAGAAAAAGAATGCAAAACTTTGGTGAAGAGCAAGAGCATGGTGACTGAAGAAATTCATTTGAATACTTATTTAGAATCTATTGGAGTTGAATCTGTAGAGACTGATTTAGGGGAATACATTCAGCAACTAGATGGAGAAGCACCTTATCATATTGTCACTCCAGCTATGCATAAAAGCAAAGAGGATGTAGCCAAATTATTTTCAGAAAAATTAGGCACAGATATAAATATGACCCCTGAGGAAATGACCTTGGTGGCAAGAAAGAATTTGAGAGAGAAATATGTTCAAGCGGAAATTGGGGTTACTGGTGCCAATTTTATTTTATCAGATATAGGTGGTATCGCATTGACAGAAAACGAAGGAAATGCAAGACTTTCAGCAGCTTTCCCTAAAACACATATTGTTATTGTAGGTATTGAAAAAGTGATTCCTTCTGTGACTGACCTTGGCTTATTTTGGCCATTGTTGTCCACCTTTGGAACGGGTCAGCAAGTAACCGTATACAATAGTATTATTAGTGGTCCAAGACAAGCAGGTGAATTGGATGGCCCAGAAGAGATGTATGTCATTCTGTTGGACAATGGCAGAACCAATTTATTGGCAGATGCTAAGAGCAGAGAAGCGCTTTATTGTATTCGATGCGGCGCTTGTTTAAATGCTTGTCCAATCTATAAAAATATTGGCGGGCATGCCTATGAAACGACCTACAGTGGTCCTATTGGTAGTGTCATTACACCTCATTTAAGAGGGATGCACGATTATAAACACTTAAGTTATGCTTCTAGTTTATGTGGCAATTGCACTGCAGTTTGTCCGGTTAAAATAAATCTACATGAACTTTTATTGGAAAACAGAAGAACCTCTGTTGTAGCTGGTGAAAGTAATTACTCAGAGGCGTTTGCTTGGAAAATATGGAAACAAGCTTCTTTGAACAGGCTATTAATGAATCAGGGTAATGCTACCATAAAAAATTGGGTGATCAACAAAATATTTAAAGGTTGGTCGAAGCAAAGAGCTCCATTGAATTTCCCGACAAAAACCTTCAATCAACTTTGGAAAGAACAGCACAAAAAATAAGACTTGCTGTTTTACATTGCATCCGCATCTGATACTGCTTCTACTGGATCTTTCTGGTCTTTAAGACTTTTATTTACTAAGTATACGCCTACTAGGGTGCATAAAGTGCCTATGATATTATTCCAAGTCATTTCCTCCTTTAATAAAATCGATCCTACCCAAATAGCAACAATAGGATTGATATAAGCATATAAAGAGGCGATAGAAGACTTGAGGTGTTTCATACTATAGATGAAAGAAATAAATGCAAATACAGATCCACCGATGACCATATAAAAAATCACGCCCCAAGAAATAGCAGGAATTTGTGTTAATGGCACATAATCGCCACTAAAAAGGGTGATACCTGCCATGATGAATGCACTAATCAGCATCTGCCAACCTATTGAATTGTAGGCGTTGATCTTGACTTTTGTTCTAGAAATGATAATGGATCCAATACTCCAAGTCACCATGGCTAATAAAGAAAGTGCCACGCCTAAAACATAATGACTTCCATGGATACTCAGGCTGTCTTTATAAAAGATAAATCCAATACCTAGTAAACCTAAACACAGTCCTATCAATGTCTTTGGTGTAATGATAATCGCTTTATAATAATACCTTTCTATTAAGACAACGGACAATGGATAAAGTGCGGCAATCAAGGCTGCCAAACCGCTGGTAATAAATTGTAATCCATAAGTTGCAATACCATTGGAGGATACAAACATCAATAAAGACATGCCTAGTAACCAAAGAAATTGTTTTTTAGTGGGCAAGGCCTCTCCTTTGAACAAAAAGAACAACACATACAAAGAGCCGCCAAGAAATTGACGAATGCTGGCTAATTCAAATGCAGGCATATGTGAAATACCCATTTTACTGGCCACCCAAGTAGTTCCCCAAACAACGCTCGTGACGGTTAAGGCAAGGTAGGCTTTGTTTTGATTTGCCATCCGTTATACTAGTGTTTAAAATGTCTTAAACCTGTCATCACCATGGCTAATCCATTTGCTTGACAATAAGCTACACTATCTTTATCGCGTACCGATCCGCCAGGTTGAATAAAGGCTTCAATGCCGGCTTCTTGTGCAATTTTAACGCAATCATCAAAAGGGAAAAAAGCATCTGATGCTAAACTTGCTCCTTTTAAATCAAAATTAAATTGTTTCGCTTTTTCAATCGCTTGTCTTAATGCATCAATCCTAGAAGTTTGACCACATCCTTTGCCAACCAATTGTTTATTTTTTACCAAAGCAATGGCATTGCTCTTTAAATGCTTACATATGATATTGCCGAATAATAAATCTGATTTTTCATTTTCACTACAAGGTCTTGCGCCAACTTCTTCCCAATTGGTATAATTACCCGTATCCAATCCTTGTTCTAAACTACCGTTTAAGATGGATTTTTTTTGAGTTGGATGAAAATGCATACCAGGCTTAGATGCCAATAAAATTCTATTTTTCTTAGCAGATAAAAGAGTTACGGCTTCTGTATCAAAAGCGGGTGCAATCAATACCTCAAAAAAGATTTCTTGAATTGCTTCTGCTGTTGCTTTGTCAATAGTACCATTGGTTACCAATACGCCACCAAAAGCACTTTCTGGGTCGCCAGCTAAAGCCGCTTCCCAGCTTTCAAATACACTAGGTCTTTGCGCTACGCCACATACATTGGTGTGTTTTATAATGGCAAAGCTTGTCATTGGTAAATCTTGGATCAAGGCAATCGCAGCATCCACGTCCACTAAATTGTTATACGACAATTCTTTGCCGTTAAGTTGTGTAAACCACGCATCTAGGTCGCCATGGAAATTGGCCACTTGATGTGGATTTTCGCCGTAACGTAAAGTTTTACTTGCAGTAGGATTAAAATAGTTGCTAATGGCAATATCATAATGCATCACTACTTCAAAAGCTTTTGCAGCAAATGCTTTTCTTTGATTTAAGCTAGTTGCACCATTTTGGTCTATCAAGATTTGATTTAATAGTGCATAATCGTCTTTAGCAGCAAGGACCGTTAAGTCGCTAAAGTTTTTTGCAGCCGCCCTGATCATGGATGGCCCACCAATATCAATTTTTTCGATAATTGCTTTTTCTTCTGTGGTATTGCGTAAGGTTTCTTCAAATGGATATAAATCTACAATTACTAAGTCAATTGCAGGAATTTTGAATTCAGCCATTTCTTTCAAGTCTTGCGCTTCATAGCGTCTTCCTAAAATTCCTCCAAATACGGAAGGGTGTAAGGTTTTAACACGACCTCCTAAGATAGAAGGGTAGCCTGTAACAGACTCCACAGCCACACAAGGAATACCTAAGTCTTCTAAAAACTTTTGGGTACCACCAGTTGAGTAAATGGTGACTTGTTGTTGGTGTAGGGTTCTAGCTAAGGGTTCTAAGCCATCCTTGTAAAAAACAGAAATGAGGGCTGATTGTATTTTCTTTTCCATATGTAAAGGTACAAGCTTCTTCTTTTTTGTCTGTCTTGGATTTTCCACAAAACGGTCTAAATGCTGAATAACTTTAAAAGGCTATAGAGGCAGGCTCCTGTAAGTAAGATGGGTATTGCATTTGGTGCTTTATGTTGAAGCCAATAATAACCTAGAAAGAGACAAAAATAATAAAAAGTTAATCCAATCCAACCCATACTATAGTTGCGGTCCTCAATTTGCAAAGCAAGGTGGATGGTTTGGATCAACCCATTCATCTTTTCTATATACAAATGCATCCAATTTGCAATCGTTTGTGTTATCCCAAATAAATTGGGTAGCATCATAAACAGTATCAACCCATAGAGCAATAAATTACTCGCTGGCACGAATAAAAAATTGCCAAGGATAGTGAGGCTTGAACTTTTGTGAAAATAAAATAAAATAATAGGTAGTGTAGTTAATTGCGCGGCAATGGATAAGGCAAGGTTGCTCCAGGCCAATCTAAGGAGTAGATTATTCATAGGCGCCCATTGTAGAATGGGTTTATAAAAAAAATAAATACCTATCACTGCAGCATAGGAAAGTTGGAGACCTATAGAAGTGATAATATGGCTATTGTAAAGTAAAACCAGCAAAATACCTGCACTTATAACATTAAAAGAAAATAAACTGAATTTAAAAAAACGACCCAATAAAATAATGCTAAAAAATAAACTTGCCCTGACGATGGAAGGCCCGGCATGTGCTATACAGGTGTAGGTCCATACAAGTAAAAGCAATAGAATAAGCTTTAGGAGTTTTGACCAGTAAGAGATCGACATCCAGCTAGTGGCTTTTTCCAATACCCCAAAGAGGATATCCAAATGCATGCCACTGATGGCTATGATATGTAAAATGCCCAAAGCTTGATACGCATTGGTTAGCGATGGGGACATTTCGCTTTTTGTACCAAATAAAAGTGTCTTTACAAATGCATTGGTCACAGGATGGATAAATGAATGGTCTAATTTTTGAAGGAGGATCAATCTTAAATGATTCATCCAGGTTGCATTATAAAGGATATTAAACAAGGAAATTTTGACACTCCATTGAGCGATACAAAATCCCCATAGTATTAATAATAGAGTGGGCAAGAGCTGAAATAGTTTCGGAAGCCTATTCGATAATTTGCTTAAGCATAAAAGAAGCAGAGATGCAATGACAATTAAGAGCAAGCTTGCTTGTTCTATAACGGGCAGGTAAGGCGATAGGGCATGAAATACCATCATCCCAAACAAAATAAACACACAAATAAAGAATAGAGGATTGGATGCTCGCCAAATGATTGTATTGTTATGCATAGATAACAATACAGTAAAAATAGTGTTAATTCATTTCGGCAATTACGATCTTCCCAATATAAAAAGGACTAATTTTTTATGCAATTCCGGTGTATGACTTTTCCAGTATTGTATAGAAGCTGTTTGAATTTTTTCATTTGGCCCCGTGACGTCTACGCCGATGCATAATTGTGTAGTAGGGTGGCAATGTTGAAGGATAGCTTCAAGTAGCTGATTATTTCTGTAAGGAGTTTCAATAAAGAGTTGAGCAAAGCCTGTACTAGATACTATTTGTTCTAGGGATTGAATTTTCTTTTTTCTTTCTGCTGCATCAATGGGCAAGTAACCGTTAAAAGTGAATCCTTGTCCATTAAAACCACTAGCCATTAAAGTTAAAAGTATCGAAGAAGGTCCTGTATAAGGCTTGACAGTAGCACCTATTTTTTGAGCAGCAGCTACCAATAGCTGACCGGGATCTGCAATGCCAGCGCAGCCTGCTTCTGATACAATACCAATTGTTTTGCCTTTTTTTAAGAGCTTTAGCAATGCATCTACTTGCGATGCCTCTGTTTGATGGATGGGAAACCATTGATAGTCATCTATGACCATCTCTTTCCATATCTTTTTAAAATACCTTCTTGTTGTTTTTTCATTTTCAACAAAAAATGCATCACAGGATTTAATCCATAAATCAATGTCTTTTGGAATAGCCTCCCAGCCGTCTTCATGTAATAACATGGGCAATAACAATACTTTTCCTAAGGCTTCCATTATGCAGTTTCTTTTATTTCTTGTGTATTAAGGTGCGCAGCAACCAGGGCGTAAAAAGGGGCTGTCACCCATCCTATGATAGGTAATAAATGTAGCAAATAGAATACAATACCATTCCCAATAGGTAGGCCTTTGTGGCTACTTAAGTAAGTGCTTGATAAACTCTTATTTTGTTTTTCTGTAGCCAATCCAAAATCCATCATGGCAAATCCAAGAAAATAACTTTCCAGCAAAATGGTGAACAAGGGTGTAAACCAACCCAATACTGGTAAAGTACAAACAAGCACGATTGGAATTAAATAGACTGTTTGCCAAAGCATATTATTTAAGTTGACCTTGATGGATCTCAGCACCAGTTTAAGGTATTCTTTCTGATTAAACTTAAATGGAATCACTTCTTGTATGGCTACAATGCGTAAATGCAAATAGGCAAATAGCGGGGCGAAAAAAATTAAAAATACATATTTAAAAAGGGCAAAGTAAAATAACAACAAGGTAAACCATAGCCAGAAACTTCCCATGGTGATGAAAAAGCCTAGCCAGTTGCTATTTAAACTATCAATAAAAGATTTTAAACCCGTTTTTAAGATGATCGATTCAATGAACAAGCTAGAAGTTTGACCAAAATAATTCATACCAATGATCAACAAAATGGTATAAATGATTCCAGGCAATGCCATCCACTTCCATAATTTATGCGTTAATATAAATTGATGGGCTAAAAAATAAGCTCGAATGGATAAAATAAGTTCTTTTAACAATACTTCGTATTTGAGTTAAAGATACGAATGAACCTGTATCTATGATTGCATTTTAGTGCCAAATGCAAGATCGCCTGCGTCCCCTAAGCCTGGGACGATATAACTTTTGTCATTTAGAACAGGATCAATTGCTGCGCACCAAATCGTAATATCATTGCCTAATTCTTTGGTTACATACTCAATTCCTTTTTCACTCGCAATAGTAACAACGATATGAATTTGAGCTGGTGTATGTGTCTTTTGAATGGCTTGGATCGTTTCTACCAATGAAGCGCCTGTGGCTAACATAGGGTCGCATAGAATTAAAATTCTATTGTTTAAATCTGGACAACTTAAGTATTCCAGGCTAATTTCAAAACTTCCATCTGGATGGTGTTTTCTGTAGGCAGAAATAAATGCATTGTCGGCTTTGTCAAAATAATTCAACATGCCTTGATGTAAAGGAAGGCCAGCTCTTAAGATAGTTGCCAATACAGGCTGCGCCGTCAATAAAGCAGTAGAGGCAACACCTAGCGGCGTTTGAACGTCAGCTGCAGTATACTGTAACGACTTACTTAATTCATAGGCGGCCACTTCACCAATACGCTCAATGTTCCTTCTAAAACGCATTCTGTCGTTTTGTACATTTACGTCTCTTAGTTCTGCCACCCAATGGTTTAATAAACTATTATGTTTACTTAAGTCAATGACCATATATTTGTTTTATTTGCTTTGTAGATGCCTCAAAATTAATATAATTTAAACTGGTCTCCATCAAAAAGTCCAAGATCACTCATTTTTAGATGAGGAATCACTAATAAGGCCATAAAGCTTAAGGTCATGAAAGGAGAACCAAGAGCACTGCCTAATGACTTAGCCATTTTGTCGATTTCAATATAGCTATTTGCTACTTCATAGGGATCTTTAATACTCATCAATCCAGCCACTGGCAGTCCAATTACTTTTTCCTCCTTTGCATGAACACAACTGATGCCTCCTTGTTCTTGTATGACTAGATTGATTGCTTTTAAAATACATTCATCCTCTACGCCCACTGCAATGATATTGTGGCTATCATGAGCTACAGTAGAAGCAATGGCCCCTGTTTTAAATCCAAAAGATTGAATCAGGCCAATTTTTGGCTTGGCTTCAAAGTACCTATTGTAGACCACTACTTTTAAAACATCTTTTTTGGTATCTGCTACAATTAAATCATTTTGCAAATTGGGCTTAGTCCATAGTGCATTCGTGATCAATTGTCCATCAATTGCATGAATCATTGGAACTAAATCTTCTTTGGATGGATAGTCCTTAGTGAACAATTGAAGGTCGTTTAAACTTAATGGGTTGGCATTGAATTGATTGATCACCGTTGCTTGGATAGGTTCAATTAGAGATACGCCCTCTTTTGCAACCAATGCACCATTGATATAAGTAGACAACACTTTGAAATTTTCCAGGTCTTTTACTACAATGATATTCGCTGGATCGTTGACCCTAGCCAATCCTGTGGGTAATTTATAATGTAAGACAGGATTGATACAGGCTGCCCTTAAAACATTAAAAACATTGATCCCTTTTTTTACAGCTCTTGCACAAAGTTGATTGATATGGCCTTCTAATAAACTATCTGGGTGCTTGTCGTCGCTACACAACATGATTTTTTTTGGATGATCATCGATCAATTCATATAATGCTTCAAAATTTTTTGCAGCACTTCCTTCTCGAATTAAAATATGCATCCCAAAGCTTAACTTATCTACCGCTTCTTCAATTGTAAAACATTCATGATCTGTACTGATGCCTGCTTCGATATATTGTTTTGCAAGATCACCCATTAAACCAGGCGCATGTCCGTCGACAGGTTTACCTATTTGATGCGCAGCTTTAATTTTTTGCATCACTTCTGGGTCCTTGTGCAACACCCCAGGGAAGTTCATCATTTCACTTAAATAATAAATATCTGGCGAGGCTAAGAGTTCGGCAGTTGCTGTACTATCTATATTGGCACCAGCAGTTTCAAATTGAGTTGCAGGCACACAGCTTGGTGCACCAAAGAAAAAGTGAAAGGGAACCTTTTTCCCATTGTCAATCATATACTGTACACCTTCTAACCCACAAACATTGGCTATTTCGTGGGGATCACTGATGGTTCCAATAGTACCATGAACCACGGCAAGTCTAGCAAAAGAACTAGGTACTAACATACTACTTTCTATATGCACATGACTGTCAATAAAACCTGGTAGTATAAATTGATCGGGTGCTTGATCTGTTTCAGTAATGGACTGAATGACGCCCTCCTGTATGGTTACAGTTGCGGGATAGATTCTTTTGTTGAGTATATCAACATATTGACCTTGAAGAATAGTTGGTTGCATTGATAAGCTTAGTTGGTGAATTAAAACCAGTAACTAAGCTTAAAGATAAGTGCTCTATTCTTATTTTTAAATAAAGGATCTGTAAAATAATTATCTGTATATACCAAGAAGAAGTCACTCATTGGTTTATAGCGATATTGCAACCTACTATTGATGTTAAAATTATTGCTTTGTGTGTTGTACTGGATAAAAGTGGTCCAGAATAACTTAGTGTTAAAGTTGTATTCAATTCTTGGAGCTACTAAAAATAATTTTGTACTACCGTAAGCGCCAGGAAGTTGAATGTTGTTTAACTGAGCATTTAAGCGAAGGTTTAAATGGGGTTGACTACGCCAGTTAATACCTGCCCCTACACCTTGAACCTTACCATTGTAAAATTGACCAAAAGAAATTTCACTCATCCATCCGAATAATTTCCTAGTATCAGATACATAACCAAAACTTGCCTTTGCATATTGATATTGTTTTGCTGGCAATGGAATACCGTCTGTAAAACTAGTTGCAAAAAGCAAATTGGTTACATTATTACTTAAATTGAACCTTAAATTGGAAGCGTTTTTAAAATCTGTTTTAATTTGTAATGTACTCTCCCACTCATTAAAACTATTATCAGGGTTAAAGACTACAAAATTATTAATTGAAGATTCGACTCTTCCCACTTTGCCTTTTGAGGGTAGGATATTGTAGGAGATTTCAGAAAAAATATGTTTATATCCAACCCTGATGGTGGTGTCGCGAATGGCATCATAATTTTCTATTCTTTGCACAAATCCCATGTCCGTATAATAATTCTTGTCTACATTGGCAAAGTCCAACACAAAACCAAATTTTCGAGTGTTGTAGCTGGTTCCAAATTCATAGTAACTATTTAAGTCTTTAATAGTAGGCTTGATGGACATATTGTAATTTACCCAATGACTTACTGTACCTTCTGCATTGGAAAAGTCAAAACTAAAGCCTGCATTTCTACCATACTTACTTAATGGATTTAACTTTTCTTCTTCTACCGAAATAAAGTTTTCGCGATTTAAAAAGTAACCCTTAATCATAGATCTCTTTAGGACCCTTTTTTGCAAAGTAAATGCAGAAAAATTTTCAGGCGCATAATCGCCTTTTCTACCGGTTTGCATATTCATGGCACCAATCCTTACATCTGGTGATAAATTTCCAGATAATCTTGCGCCAAATAAGATGGGTATTTTATTGCCGTCTTTGTCAAGCCCAATTGTTCTAGAATAAAAAGGACGAATTGGTGGAATACCAAAGCCAGCAAATAAATCTGAATTTTCTAAAAAGAAAGCCCTTCTTTCTGGCAAGAAAATACTGTACCTGGTTAAATTGGTAACTTGATTGTCAACTTCTACTTGAGAGAAATCTGGATTGACTGTTAAGTCCAAATTCAAAGAAGAATTAAGGGCAATTTTAGCATCAAACCCAACATTACCATTGGTCGTTGTCTCGTTCAGTGCTTTGTCATTAGAGACGCCACCTGTTAAATAGGGCAATAGAATAATATTATTCGAACTTACTGGTGGATTAGTTTCCCATTTCATCAATCCTGTTAAGCCTAAGTCGTAAGATTTAAAATTAGTTGAGATTCTTGTCCAGGTACTGTATTCAAAATTTTTAGCGTCAATTCTTACAAAATTAACCCCCCAATTTTTATTGTTGGCATCATATCGAATCGACTTTAAGGGAATCGCAATTTCAGCAATCCAATAATTCCCATAATCTTTTGTCTCAGAAAACCATTTACTATCCCAACTATAATTGATCCCATCACTACTTGATCCGGACAACTGATCTTCGGATTGCACATTTAAAGTACTCAATACAAAATAAAAGCCATTGGTTTGTTGATTGGTTGGATCCAAAATAATACCCACACCATCCATGCCATCGTGTCCAATATCTCTTTTTAAACTTTTAGTGATGGCTGTGCCGCTATCATATACCTTAAAACCAAAGTAGAGATTTTTGTCATCGTATAGAAATTTAACCTCCGTTTGTTTTTTTGGAGCACCAATATCGTTTGGAAATTTTTTCTTAAAATCTGTTACAAATTCTACTGTATTCCAAGCTTCCTCGTCCATCACCCCGTCTAGTTTGATGGCCATTTTTGCTGGCTTAATCGTCAGTTGAAATTCACGCTGATTAGGCGCGGTATTTTGAGAAAATCCATTTTGGGCAAATCCAAGGCAGCACAGTAAAATGTAGGTTTTGGTCAATAATTTCATTCAGACGTATTAAGGGGTCAAATATCCTACTCTTCAACGGAAAAAGAGACAAATTTGTTACAAAATGAGGATAAGCGGTTTAAGTGGTTATTACTATGGGCGATCTAGTAAATCTGGACGTCTTTGTTTGGTTCTATTCAAAGCTTGTTCCGACCTCCATTGTTCCACTTTTTTTGGATCACCTTGTAATAATACGGGAGGGACTTCTAATCCTCTAAAATTAGCAGGTCTAGAAAAGACGGGTGGGGCTAATAGGTCATCTTGAAAAGAATCTGTTAGGGCAGAGGTTTCGTCATTTAAAACACCTGGTATGAGCCTTCCGACAGCATCGACAATGACAGCAGCAGCTAGTTCGCCTCCACTTAATACATAATCGCCAATTGAAATTTCTTGTGTAACATATAAATCTCTAATTCTTTGATCGATGCCTTTATAGTGACCACATAGGATCAATATTCTGTTTTTTAAGGATAATGCATTGGCCTCTTTCTGTTCGAATCTTTTTCCATCAGGTGTAACAAAAATGATTTCATCAAATTTACCACCGGCTTTTTCTAAATCATCTATTGCATTCGCCAATGGCTCGCACATAATGACCATGCCAGCGCCACCTCCATATTGGTAGTCGTCCACCTGCCCATGCTTATTAATAGCCCAATCTCTAAGTTGATGTAATTTTATGTGCAAGTGCCCGCGCTCTTGTGCACGCTTCATGATGCTATGTGCAAATGGACTTTCAAGAAGTTCAGGAAGGACGGTTAATATTTCAATGGTCATGGCACAAAGATAATTGAGATTAATCCAAAAATTCGCCTAAATCACGTCGGTTCTTCTTGGTAGGGCGCCCAATCTTACTCAAACGCTTACCTGTTTGGAAGGTAGCTGCTACTTGTCTTACTCTTTCTAATTCTTCGACTGGAGTAAGGTCCTCATAATAATGTATGGCTTCTGCATAGGCAACTCTGCCGTCTAATAGTTGTGTCACTTTTACGACCCAATTTTTATGTTCAGTTCTTGCTTCATAAATATCACCCACCACTACATTGCGAGAAGCTTTCACATTTTCTCCTTTTAATTTGACACGACCTTTTTCAATCGCTTCTGTTGCGAGGCTCCTAGATTTGAATACACGGATAGACCACAAGTACTTATCTAGCCTGAGTTTTTCTTTTTTTACTGCTGACACCTGCATCTGTCCTTATTTTTTTTGAGCAAAAAATTGGTGAAAATAAGGAATGGTTTCAATGCCTTTGTAAAAATTTACAATATCATATTTTTCATTCGGGCTATGCAAATTATCACTATCCAAACCAAAGCCCATGAATACAATTTTAAGTCCAAGCTCTTGTTCAAACAAAGAGCAGATAGGAATACTTCCACCACCACGAACAGGAATTGGCTCTTTGCCAAATACCGTCGCTATGGCTTTTGCTGCACTTTGGTATTCATGTGAATCAATAGGGGTGATATAAGGTTCGCCACCATGGTGTTCAAAAGCGGATACAGTTACATTGTCTGGTGCAATGGATTTGAAATAGTTCAATACTTTTTCTGTAATCACTTTTGAAGATTGATTAGGTACCAATCTGCAAGAAATTTTTGCAAATGCCTTAGAAGGCAGAACAGTTTTAGCACCTTCTCCTGTATAACCACCCCAAATGCCATTTACTTCTAAAGTGGGTCTTATGCCGGTTCTCTCGTTGGTACTATACCCTTTTTCACCCCATGTATTCGCAATACCTAAGTCTTGCATAAAATCTTTTTCATCAAATGGTGCTTCGGCCATTTTAGCCCTTTCAGCTGTGCTTGACTCAATTACATCGTCATAAAAACCAGGAATCGTGATATGGTTGTTTTCGTCATGGCAGGCTGCAATCATTTTTGATAAAATGGTAATTGGATTGGCTACCGCACCTCCGTAAACACCACTATGTAAATCTCTATTAGGACCTGTGACTTCAATTTCGATATAGCTTAAACCCCTCACTCCAATATCAATAGAAGGTGTATCCATGCTGATCATTGCCGTGTCACTAATTAAAATCACATCTGCTTTTAACAATGCTTTATTTGCTTTTACAAAGGTGGCCAAATTGGGACTTCCAATTTCTTCTTCTCCTTCAATGACAAATTTAACATTGGTGCACATGCTATTGGTCTTAGTCATCATTTCTAAAGCTTTTACATGCATGTAAAACTGTCCTTTATCATCACAAGCACCTCTAGCAAAAATTTTACCATCTATAATCGTTGGCTCAAAAGGACCGCTGTTCCATAGTTCTAGTGGATCTGCTGGTTGAACGTCATAGTGTCCATATACTAATACAGTCGGGAAGCTAGGATCAACAATAATTTCGCCATATACAATTGGATGGCCTTCTGTTTCATAAATGGTGGCTACCTGTGCGCCTGCATCTGTCAATGATTTTGCTACTGCATTTGCGCAAGCTAGCATATCGCCATTGTGTTCTGATTTCGCACTCACACTAGGGATGCGTAATAGGTCTAATAACTCTGTTAAAAAACGATCTTTATTTGCTTCTTGATATGCTTTCCACGCGTTCATAATCTTTCTATTTATAATTGATGTTTTAAATCTGATAATACGTTTTCAATGGTCCAGTTTAACTTTTTTTCAAATGGTGTTTTTCTTTCTTTGCAATTTTCTACAGAACAGATGGGACAACTATAGGGCATACAGCCATCAGTGTGCACAAAAAATTCAATACTTGCGCCAAATTTATTTTTGATCAAAGTGGTAAAATCTTCAACCACTTGATGCGCTTCATTTACGTTTAAATACCAGGGCACTGTCAAGTGACAATCTATATGCATTAAGCTGCCGTATTTGATTACTCTTAAATTGTGCAGATCGACCCAATTTACGTTTCTGTTTTTATTTAATTCAGCAATCACTTCTTCTAACAAAGCCAGATCCGCTTCGTCCATTATGCCAGCCAAGGAAGCCCTGATAATTTGATAACCATTGTAGATAATCCAAAAACTCATTAACACCGCAAGTCCAGCATCAATACCTGTAATGTTGGTTAACAATACAACACCAATGCCTATCGTAACAGCAAAAGTGGTGAAGCTATCTAGGATTAAATGCTGCCCACTAGATATCAAGGCAAGTGATTTATTTTTTTTGCCCATTCTTTTTGCCACCCATCCTGCAAATAAATTAAGAAAAGCTGTGATTAATAAAACCCAAATACCGTTATCTAGACTATGCAATTGAGTTGGGTGAAAAAAAGCATGAATGGCTTCGTAAAAAATAATTAACCCAGCAGTGATGATTAAACTTCCCTCAAATGCTGCAGAAATAAATTCGGCCTTACCATGTCCGTATGGATGTTCTTTATCTTTTGGCTTAGAGGCAACATATAAACTATAGAGTCCTATGGCACCCGCTAGCACATTCACAATACTTTCCAATGCATCTGATAAGACAGAAAGCGAATGCGTCATGAAATAAGCGACGAACTTTAATATAAAAAGAACGACACTTAGGGAAGTGACATAGAACTGTATTTTTAAATTCTGTTTAGCTGCTTGCAAGGTGGAATAATATAAAGTAGGTTAAGCTATAAAACTCTTGTATCTATTTTCAATGAAAGCCCAATTTACTAGACTCCACCAATTCGCAATATAGTCTGCTCTTTTGTTTTGGTATTTCAAATAATAGGCATGCTCCCAAACATCTAATCCCACTAATGGGAACCCTTTTGTTTCTACCACATCCATGAGTGGGTTGTCTTGATTGGGGGTGGTACAAATGGCGAGTTCATTTTTTGCATTAACGATCAACCAAGCCCAACCACTTCCGAATCTATTTTTTGCTGCTTCAGTAAATGCTTTTTGAAAGTCAGTAAAACTACCAAATGACTTTTCTATTGCTTTTGCCAACGCACCTATTGGCATTGTGGCTGGAGCAGGTCGCATGGTTTGCCAAAACAATTCATGGTTATAATGACCTCCTGCGTTATTACGCATTTTAGTAGAGTACTTTGAAATAGAAGCTAATAAGCTAGTTATTGACGTTGTATTTATATCTACCTTTTCAGCTACACATGCGTCGTTTAAATTTTTTGTATAGCCTGCAGCATGCTTCGTGTGATGAATTTCCATCGTCATTGCATCAATCGCAGGCTCAAGTGCCGAATAGGCATAGGGTAAAGGCAGCTGTTGGTAATGAATCGCTGTGCTACTTTGAAATGGACTTAATGTATTTAAAAGGGGTAGGGTCGCCATTGCAATACCTGCTTTCCCAGTTTGTTTGATAAACTGACGACGACTGTTGGAGGAAGTAGACATAACATTATTTTTTAAAGTACTTCTGTAAAGTTACCTTAATTGGTTGTAAAAAACGGTAGTAAAATTCTTTGTTAAAGAGCTGAGCATCTCGCATAGCCTTATAGGTTAAAAATAAGCCAACAGGGATCAAAAACATACTAGACAACCACATGCCAGCATACACTGACCATTGCCCAGACTTGGCTAATTTCTCTCCAAAATTATTAAGCAAGAAAAATACCACAAAGAAGGCAATCGCAAAAACCATTGGGGTGCCTAATCCGCCCTTTCTGATGATGGAGCCAAGTGGCGCACCTATCAGAAACAAGACGATACATGCAAAGGAGAGTGTAAACTTTCTATGCCATTCTATAGCATGCATAGTTTCGGAATGTTGTTGTTCCTTATAAATTGTAGCTAAGCTTAATAAATTATTTTGCAAAGAAGAAAATTGATAGCCTGCAGATTCAATGATTGACGCTCTGTCTATTCCTTGAATAATGGCATCCATATTTTTAGTAGGCACCGTTTTTACTTGTTGGTACACTTGGGCACTATCTTTATACAACATGAAGCGTAAGTAAGGATAAGTTTCTGTCCTTGCTTTTTTAATAAAGAAACTATCCATGGTTTGTATCGAATCGATTGCGTGTTCCAATTGCCTTACACTTAACATTTTTGGATCATAAATAACATCTGAAGTTTTATTCATTTGAAACGTCTTCAAATCAAAAACTTTCTTGTATTCTTTGAAATTGAGTCTTGTGAATTCAGTATTGGTGGTCGCCCTAAATCCCTTTTCTTGGTAACGCCAACCATTGTATAATATAAATTCAAGAAATTTCTTATCCGGTGTAACACGCATCACGCCTGATTTTGCCATGATCATGTTGTCTTGTAAACCAAAACGCTTTTCAAAAATGACAATGTCTCTAATCACGCTATCATTGGATTCTTTTTTTCCAAGTTTAATCACATAGCCATCAATCTTATCATAAAATACACCCTCTTTTAAATCTATCGCTGGCTTTGAAACAATAATCTCATACTTCAAAGTGGTCAAACGCATTTGAGAAACCGGAATGATATTGTTCGCCAATAAAAAAGCTACGCCTGATAAGACAAGGGCGAAAATAAAAAGCGGGCGCATAAAACGAATCAATGGTATGCCCGCAGATTTAATAGCAATTAACTCAAAACTTTCACCTAGGTTGCCAAAAGTCATGATGGATGAAAAAAGCAATGCTAAGGGAATAGCGGTGGTCAGCATACTAACAGAGACTAAGCCCACCAATTTCAAAATGATAAAAGTATCTAATCCTTTGCCTACTAAATCGTCGATGTAAAGCCAAAAAAATTGCATCGTCAGCACGAAAATACAAATCGTCAATGCTGCTATAAAGGGTCCTATAAAAGCCCTAAGAATTAGTATGTCTAATTTTTTGAACAAAATTGTAGTGCTAGCTACCTATTCTATGAAATAGCTCTTTGATTTGATAACCCCAAAGTTG
>JACCDL010638963.1_pt1 | contig 19461 bp, 9 predicted proteins | sample 7441931 | NCBI WGS metagenome assembly JACCDL01 (sample SAMN15323437, study PRJNA562643) | freshwater metagenome | isolation source: river surface water | place: USA:Blue River Watershed | collected 2017-08-16 | reverse complement strand
CAATTTCCAGATTTAGGAGTCACGGTATAGATTACCGTCTGTGGCACATTGGTCAGATTTGTAAGCTGCTGGCTAATGTTGGGTTGATCTGTAGAGATTGAAGATTCTCCATTGACACTGTTGTTTGAAGCCACGGTCCAAGTGTAGGTAGTCCCAGCAGGGACGATATCTAGGACTCCATTCCCTGCATTAGCTGGGGATACGGTGAAGGTTCCTTCGGAACAGATAGCTGTTGTTTTGGCAGCGATTTCAGGTGTTGGGTTGACTTGTACGGTGAGATCAAACGCATTACCTACGCAGGCTCCGATGCTAGGAGTGAGCGTATAGACGATGGTCTGTTGAGTATTGGTGGAGTTGCGTAGGGTTTGGGTAAATGAAGCTTGTGCGGTAGCCTGAGCAACTTGACCTGTGATATTATTATTATCTGTTTTGATGGTCCAGGTGTACTGGGTACCAGCAGGGACGATATTCCCATTAACTCCTTGTGTAGCCGTGTAGGTAATAGGTGCCCTAGAACAAGCTTCTATGGTTTGATTAGCAACTAATGGCCTTGGGTTGACCGTAACGGCAACCTGGAAGGTAGCTCCTATACAATTACCAGTAGCTCCAGATCTAGGGGTGACGGTGTAGGTGACTGTCTGAACCGTGTTGGAGGTATTGGTGAGTGTTTGTGAGATGGATGGCTGTCCAGTAGCTTGGTCACTTTGACCTGTGACGTTGGCATTAGCTGCTACGGTCCAGGTGTAGGTGGTGTTGGCAGGTACGATATCACCTACTCCATTCACTACTGTATTAGTCGGGGATATAGTAAAGGTTCCACCGGAGCAGACAACGTCTGATTTAGCAGCGATCTCAGGTGTTGGGTTGACTATAACAGTAATTGTAAAAGTCCCTCCGGAACAAGATGCCCCGTAAATTGGGGTTACGGTGTATACAATTGTTTCTGGACTATTTGTCTTATTTCGTAAATTTTGGCTAATAGAAGCCTGTGGTGTAGTCTGATTGCTAGCTCCTTCAATGTTTGAGTTTGCCGCAACTGTCCAGGTGTATAGCATCCCATTTGGAACAAAATCCCCTCCTTGGCCATCGACAGGTTGTACTGTAAAAGATGATCTAGAGCATATTGGTGGATGAGTTTTATTTGTAATCTGGATAGTAGGATTGACCGTAATGGTTACAGTGAATGGGCTTCCTACGCAGTTACCGGCAGCCCCTGAGGTAGGGGTTACAGTGTAAATGACTTGCTGTGGAGTAGTGGTGGTATTGGTGAGTGTTTGTGTAAGGGTAGCTTGATTCGTTCCAATAGCTTCTCCCGTAACGTTGGTATTGTCTGCAAAAGTCCAAGAATAGGTGGTGCCGGTAGGGACGATGTTTCCGTTACCATTTGCAGGGGCAATGGTAAAGGGACTCCCAGAACAGAAAGTTTGTGCAATGGGCTGTACAAACGGTTTCGGGTTTACCTGTACACTAACTTGAAATTCTTGTCCAAAACAATTACCAGATCTAGGGGTGACGTCATATACTACCGTCTGAGGAACATTAGATAGGTTAGTGAGTTGTTGGCTGATAGAATTTACACCAGTAGTTTGGTCACTTTGCCCGGTTACGTTGGTATTAGTTCTTACTGTCCAGGTATAAGTTGTGTTGGTAGGAACGATATCACCTACACCATTCACCACAGTATTTGTTGGATTAACCGTGAAGGATTCCCCGGAGCAAATAGCTGTTGTTTTGGCAGCGATTTCAGGAGTTGGATTGACTGTAACAGTTAGAAAAAATGGATCTCCAGTACAGGTGCCGCTTATCGGTGTCAATTCGTAAACTATAGGTTGGGGAGTGTTGGTGGTGTTCCGCAACGTTTGTCTTAAAAAGGGTTGAGCAGTGCTTTCCAAAGTTTGCCCAGTGATGGCTGGATTGTCAACAGAGATGTTCCAAGAATATTTAGTGCCTGATGGAATGATATTTCCTACCCCACTGGAAGGAACATAAATCAATTCTACATTCGAACAAACAGCTCTGCTACCTGGGTTAGTAATAGAAGGCTTGGGATTGACCGTGACAACTACCTGGAAAGTTGCTCCCACACAATTACCAGCCGCCCCAGATCTAGGAGTAACGGTGTAGGTTAGGGTTTGAACCGTGTTCGTATTGTTGGTAAGTGTCTGAGATATTGAAGTCTGGGCAGTAGTTTCGGGACTTTGTCCAGAGATGTTATTATTGGTTGATATGGCCCAAGTGTAAGTGGTGTTGGCAGGAACGATATCGCCTACACCATTCACCACGGTATTAGTTGGATTAACAGTGAAGGCTGCCCCGGAGCAGATTGTAGCTGTTTTTGCTGCAATCTCTGGAGTTGGGTTGACCGTAACAGTAAGATCAAAGGCGGCTCCTGTACATGTGCCGCTTTTGGGGATTAGCGTATAAACGATATCCTTAGGGGTATTTGTGGTATTTCGAAGGGTTTGAGTAAACGTACTTTGGGCAGTTGTCTGTGCACTTTTTCCGGTAATATTCGCATTATCGGTTTTGATGGTCCAGGTGTAGGTGGTGTTTGCAGGTACAATATTGTTTCCACCATGCGTTGCGGTGTAAGTGATAGGCGCATTAGAACAGGCCGCAATGGTTTCACTGGCAATTTCTGGGGTTGGGTTTACTTGTACCGTAAGATCAAAGGCAGTTCCAGTACAAGTTCCGCTAATTGGCGTGAGCGTATAGACGATGGTCTCCTGCGCATTGGTGATATTCCGTAGGGTTTGGGTAAAATTGTTTTGTGCAGTAGGTTGAGCACTTTGACCTGTGATCCTATTATTATCTGTTTTGATGATCCAGGTATACTGGGTATTGGTAGGAACTATGTTGTTGCTTGTTCCTCCATTTGCCGCGGTATAGGTGATAGGAGCATTGGAACAGGAGGAAATGGTTTCGTTAGCAATTGTGGGTTTTGGATTTACTGTTACGACAACTTGGAAAGTTTGACCAACGCAATTACCAGTAACTCCGGAGGTAGGTGTGACCGTATAGGTGACAGTTTGTACTGAATTGGTGGTATTGATAAGCGTTTGACTAATGGAGGACTGCGGTGTAGTCACGGCAGTTTCTCCAGTTACACTGCCGTTATTAGCAACCGTCCAAGTGTAGGTTGTTCCCGTAGGAACAATATCTAAGCCTCCATTCCCTGCATCAATAGGGGATACAGTGAAAGTTCCCCCAGAGCAGATAGCGTCTGTTTTGGCGGCAATTTCAGGAGTTGGGTTGACTAGAACGGTGAGATCAAACGGAGTGCCTGCGCATGTGCCACTAATTGGCGTGAGCGTATAGACAATGGTCTGTTGGGTATTAGTGGTATTCCGTAGGGTTTGGGTAAACGTACTTTGGGCAGTTGCCTGTGCACTTTTTCCAGTGATGTCGTTGTCATCTGTTTTGATGACCCAAGTATACTGGGTATTGGCAGGAACTATATTATCGTTGTTTGTACCACCACCATTTGTCGCAGTATAGCTGATGGGTGCATTGGAACAGGCAGAAATAGTTTCGTTGGAAACTCGTGGCCTTGGGTTGACGGAAACGACAACCTGGAAATTTGCTCCGACACAGTTGCCTGCTGCTCCGGAGGTAGGGGTGACGGTGTAGGTAACAGTCTGAACCGTATTGGAGATGTTGGTGAGTGTTTGGGAAATAGAATTTTGACCAGTTGCTTGGGCACTTTGACCGGTGACGTTGGCATTAGAAGATACGGTCCAGGTGTAGGTGGTATTTGCTGGAACTATTGTGGCACCTCCATTGGTAGGAGAGACGGAGAAGGGATCGCCGGAGCAAATTGTAGGGCTACTATTTTGGATGACCGGTTTCGGATTAACTGTAACGATGAAGGTATCCGAAGGGCCTGGGCAACTTACTCCATTTGCGGTATAGGTAGGTGTTACTACGATTTCCCCTTGGATGGGTAAATTGGTCGTATTGGTAGAAGTAAAAGAGATATTCCCTGTTCCTGTTGCGGGTAACCCGATAGCAGGATTGCTATTTGTCCAACTGTAGGTGGTGGTTGGCGTGGAATTAGTAGTACTGAATGCCACAGTTACGGGGCTACCGGCACAATAGGCCGCATCAGCAGTAGCATTGACTTGACCCTTTGGGTTTTCAATGATGGTGATATTGGTTGCTTTCTTACAGTTGTTTGCATCTGTGAGAAGAACTGAGTATAGTCCAGCTGAAAGACCCGTAGCAGAAACTAGCTGTCCAGAAGGAACCCCATTTCTTGGAGCTCCGATAGCTGCCATATTTGTAGGGTCTACTACAGGATTATTTACGTTGGCAAAATGACCTGAATAAAAATTGATTTGGTAGGCAGGGGTTCCGCCAGTTGGACTTACCGTAATTGAGCCGTTGGTATCTCCTTGGCAAACTGCTACTGAATTGGTAAGATTTAAGTTAAAAGGAGTAGGTTCCGTGATTGTAAATGACCTGAATTTAGCGCAAATGGGATAAATGAGAGGATTTATGACATTGTATCCATATGAGGTCGAGATGGGAGCATTTTTTATTCTATCATAATAATAGATTTTATAATTACCAGCTGGGAGATTGGAAGCAGTATAGGCAACTGCTGTACCAAGGTCTGTCCAGTTCAGAACTATGTTTTCCACTGCGCCAACAACGCGGACTATCTTTATAGCATAGGGAGTACCCCATCCACCTGATAAACTGAAGGTTGCTGCTCCATCTGACCCACCTGGGCAGGAAACATTGGTTGTACTTAATTGAGTTGCAATTGGTGATGCTGAACCAATTATGATTTCTTTTTGGCCAGTACATCCAAAATCATCTCTCCAGGTAAGGTTATAAGTCCCAGTAGTAAGTGAATTAACAATGAGGTTGATTCCAAATACGGTTCCTGTTTGAGATGGCCCAATAGGTGTTTTAGATAGCGTCCATGTGTAGGGAGCTAAACCATTAGTAAATCTCAAAATCAGTGTTCCTGAGTTGGGATCATCAGAGCAAACTAACCCAGAAAAAATAGTTTGACCCTCCAAGGGATAAGGTTGAGAAATTGGGTACTCAGGCTCTATAAAACTACCCGATGAATCCGTAATTCTAAGCTTGTAAACACCAGGAACCCCATATCCAGTAACGGATAATATTTGCGAATTTTCATTAGGAAGAAGAGTGAAAACAGCTGGATTAGAAGATGTTTGTTGATACCATTGGTATTGATATCCTCCTGTTCCACCTTGAACATTTCCGATTTGAATTATTCCTGTACAAGAATTTGCTCTATAGGCAACTACGGTGATTGGATCTACGAAATTAACTAGGGATTCGAAAGAAAAAGAAACGGCAATTGAGGCAATGAAAAAGAGTATTGGCAGAAATAGTTTTCTAGATGGCCTCATTGTATTCCTTAAATTCTGTTTTAGAATGTAGGTATTGAGATAAATTCAATGCTATCAACTAATCGATAGGCAATGGAATTGGGTAATTAAATCTCAACCCTTAATTTTTGGGTTAAATGCAAAGGTTTTACTTTTTTTTACAAACTGAATGGGTGAATCAGCCAGTTAATTTCATTTGGTTACAAACTTCGTGCCTTTATATTCTTTTTAGTGCACCTAATTACTTAAACAAAATTAGTAACGATTTATTGTAAAGCCTTTAAAAATAAGCCAATTATCTGGCAAAGGAAACCTTTAAGGATACTAAAAGGGAAAAGTGAGCGTAAATACTACTAATCTTAAAAAACAATTCAAAAAAAATATATAATTATTGTTTTAATTTATTTTCATAGAAATAAAAAATACCTAAATATTATAATATTTAAAGAAAAATATATACAAAAAAGATATATTCTTTTTCTTTGACCACTTGATTTCGAATTGAAAAGTTTTTTTCTAGATGAGTGATTTTTTCTTCAACCCATCCAACGAATACCTTCCTCCCCCGGAAATTAGAATCGAAAGAAAAAGGGTAAAAAAGAGCAGGGAGAGTTCCTTATCCGAGAAGGGATCACTTCCATGTGCATAAAATGAGGCCATCAACATCGTAAAAAGTAAGGGCAGCGTGGCCCAGCGAGTTTTGAATCCTGCCATCACCAAGAGAGAGCACCCTACTTCTGCAAAGAGGACCAGCCCCAAACTGATTTCTGGACCCAAGCCAAAGGGATCCGCGAATTTTACGGGGCCCTCACCAAATAGGCGGTCAAATTTGGGGAGGCCATGCGTAAGCATCATCCCACCGGCAAGCAAGCGAACGAGCAAAAGTCCAAGATCGGAAATGGAGTTATTTTTCATTTTTTGGTGGATTAGGGCCAGATAGCCGATAGCATTCTATATTTTCCGTTGAGATCCTGCTGCACACGCAGCTCCTCGTAACCTTGCGACAGCAAGAGTTGTACCAATTCATCCGCCAAGTTCTCGTAGATCTCGAGGTACAATTTTCCCCTACTTTTCAGTAACTTCTGCCCCCATTCCCCGATTGCTCGGTAAAACACAAGCGGGTCCTCATCTGGCACAAAAAGAGCTAAGTGCGGTTCAAAATTCAACACATTGACATGCATTTCTGCCTGGTCACGCAGCGGAACATACGGAGGGTTGGATACAATGAGGTCCAACTTAGGCAACTCCAAGGGTTTCTCCAAGAGGCTCCCTTCAATAAAATGTACACGGGCCCCAAGGGTAGTTGCATTTTGATGTGCAACCGCCAGTGCTGCAGGCGACACATCCAGCGCATAGACTTCTGGGTTTTTAAGTTCCAGTGCCAGACTGATTGGAATGCAGCCAGTACCCGTTCCTAGATCGAGGATGCGCAAGCCTGAATTTGGATTCTCTTTTAGGATCAGATGAACCAGCTCCTCGGTTTCGTTGCGGGGAATCAGCGTATCCCGCGTAACCGCAAATGACCGTCCATAAAACGGAGCTTCCCCAAGGATGTATTGTATGGGTTCGCCCGTGAGCAGTCGTTGGAAATCCGCAAGTAGCTGCGCCGGGTCCACCGTACTTGAAATAGCCTGCTGTAAGTCTGCCCGCTTTAATCCCAAATGGGTTTCGAACAACCAGAAAACAAGGTTTTCGGCTTCCTCCTTGGAATAGGAGGTCAGTTGCTCCGACAAGGAGACCATCCAAGCTGCATACGTGGAGTTGGGTTGCATAGCCTGCAATATTAAGGACAGTTTGGCATATCCTCAGCAGTCCTGCAGTTGGGAGGGAAATAAAAACGCAGCTCATCCTCAAATTAATTCGAATAAATCACAAAAGGCCAAGCAAAAGGCGTATCTTATTCTTTTAGTCGTTTATAATAACATGAACCGGGGAGAGCTTCTACTTTTTCTCCTGGTGGTCGGAATTTTTTCACTAGACTTTTTAAAGGGAAGGGCCCATACTTTTTTTGATTTCACTACCCTACCTCCAAAAATTACCCAATGGGAAACCGATCCGTGCACCAGGACCATATCCATCCAATCCGTAGCTGGAGGAATTCCTCCCTATGATTTCTATGTCTTCAAGCAAGATTCGGTAGACTCGAGTAGTTGGCCGGTGTACCGCTTGATCAAGGAGCAGCTACCCCAAATTTCTGGCCTGCCACCAGGCAACTACCGGATCAAGGCTGTAAACGAAGGAATACCTACTCCAAATAGCTCTACCAATATCCTTGCAGTAAGTTTTCCCTCGGACCCAGCGCTTGAGGTAAAGGGAACTAATCCCCTTTGTTCAGGAGGGAGCACCTACCTTGCGCTGCAACTTTTGAATACAGAGGTTGTGTACCCTTTCCTTTGGACCGCTCGAGTACTGCTACCTCCTGACAATGGAGAGGTGCTGGGTTATTCCACCAACCCATCAGTTCCTGGATTGGGCATTTTCGACTCCCTCATCAATACGGGGACATCGGTAGCCAAGGTGGAATATCGGATTCAACCTAGGAATGGAACCTGCATGCTACCTACCCGCTTGGTGGAAGTGCTTGTAGATCCTCTGCCTCGGGTTGAGGCGGAGGCATCTCAACAGTTGGTTTGTTCGGGAACACCTTTTTTCATTTCCTTCCTGCCCAAAAGTAGGGGAACTAGCCCCATGCAACTAAGGTGGACTGCCGAACTGCTCTCCGGACAGGCCACTGGCCTTACCGAAGGGACAGTACCCATGATTGCACCCATTTTTCAAACGTTGACCAATCGGGGAACTAGTACTGCCCGTATCCGCTACACCTTTTTTCCCTCCTTCCAAGGCTGTGAAGGTGTACCGGAATTAATAGAAATAGCGGTGCTTCCAGAATTGACACTGGTTCCTCAGCAAGACCTCGTTTTTTGTTCCGGTGAATTGGTGAACCTCCCGGTATTCTCGTCCAACTTATCCGGAATTGCGATAGCATACATCTGGGAGGTTTCCGATTCCTCCATTGGCATCGATAGTTCAAGGGGATCCGGTTCGCAAATCCCGTCTTTTTTAGCCATCAATACAGGCGCTAGCCCCAAGCAAACTCGGATCACGGTTACCCCAAGAATTGAGGACCTAGCGAATGGAATTACATGCGTGGGAACCCCCAGTTCCTTTTTGGTGACTGTGCGCGCAGCCCTTCAGATCCAAGAAAAAATTTCCAGCTATGCCGGCTATGGCGTATCCTGTGCCGGCAGTTTTGATGGGAAGATTTTGCTCGAAGTCACAGGCGGGAGGCTGCCTTCAGAGGATGCAGGCTACACTTTTTCCTGGACAGGACCGGATGGCTTTATTTCCACAGCTGCTAGTTTGGACGGAATACAGGCAGGCGAGTATCGTGTTCGGGTTTCTGGAGGAGGCAACTGCCTGTTGGAAAAAAGCATGGAGCTTACCCAATCCGAGCCGCTCCAATTTTCCCAGTCGCAGTTGAATAATTCATGCTTCCAAGGGACATCGGGCAGCCTAATGGTCACTGCCTTGGGAGGAGTGCCTCCGTACAGCTATGCCTGGAGGGGACCGAACAACTTCAGTGCTTCTTTAGCCAATCCTCAAAACTTAGCTTCTGGGACCTACCAAGTCACGGTAACCGACGCAAATGGCTGTTCGATTACAGGATCTCCCCAAACGATCACCGAACCAGCACAGCTTGGACTGACTCAAAGCCAGGTACACAATGTCTGCTTCCAAGGGAATGCAGGAAGCATCTCAATCACTGCATCTGGAGGCACAGCACCCTACAGCTATTCCTGGACTGGTCCAAATACCTTCAGCGCTTCAGTAGCCAATCCCCAGAACTTAGTTTCCGGGACGTATCAAGTGACAGTGACCGATGCGAATGGCTGTACTCCTTTGGTTGGTCCTCCAATCACGATCACTGAACCCCCAGCAATAACGATCAACGCCCAAATTCAGTCTGAATCCTGTGCGGATGCAAAAGATGGTCGAATCGAATTGACCCTTTCGGGAGGTACGCCTCCCTACACCCTGACTTGGGAGCATCAAGACGGGGATGCTATTGCCGACGAACTAGGAGCAGGCACTTACCGGGTTCTTGTGACCGACCAAGCAGGCTGTAGCCAAGTGGGGGAATACACCTTACTTCCTGTATCCCAAATTAGCCTACAAACGACCACCACCTTACAAGCTACTCAAGCGACCTTGCAGATTTCTGCCCTCCTCCAAGCGAATGCCACAGGAGGAACCCCTCCCTATACCTACAGCTGGAGCACAGGTCAATCGACTACTCAAATTACCGTAGCTCAAAGCGGTACCTACCTCCTCCTCGTAAAAGACAGTCGAGGCTGTACACAAGAAAGTGAAGTTGCAGTGGCGATACCCCTCCCGATGAACCTGTATCTGCGAACAAACTCGGTTGTTCTCTGTGAGGAGGGCGGTCAAGAGACCACCGTGCAACTCCAGCTTTCTGGGGGCTTGCCGCCTTACCAAATTACCTGGTCGAGAGGAGTACCTTCTCCGGATGGAAGGGTACTGGTCACTCGCGAATCAGGAGTCTTTGGCGTAGAAGTAAAGGATGCCCTAGGCCTCGTGGAAAAGCGATCGTTCTCCATTGCTCCTCGTCTTAATGGCCCCCTTGACTTCAGCTATTTATTTGCGAGCCAAGCAGAATTTCAAGCTGACTTGGTTGGATTTGCCGTGAACTTCAGCCCTCAGGCTACCTGGCCTTTTACTGTAATTTCCTGGGACTTTGGGGACGGGAGCAGTAGCGCAGTGCCTTTCCCCATTCATCGTTATGACAAGAAGGGCACCTATCTGGTGACGCTGGCGGTTTTGGATGCCGCGGGCTGCCTCAACCAGGCCAGTCAAGAAATACAGGTCCTAGACTATTACCTCCAAATACCGAATGTCTTCACCCCCAACGGAGACCAACTCAATGATACCTTCTTTCCCAAGTTTCGATTTGTCCGAAACCTGCAACTGCAGGTAATGAACCTCTGGGGGGAACTGATCTACCGCTCCCAAGGACAAGAAGATCCCGGCTGGGATGGATTTGTCTCTGGCCAAAAAGCCCCTGAAGGGGTATATGTGTACACCCTTCGCTACCAGGTTCCAGATGGCCGCACGATCACTACTTCCTCCACCTTTTTCTTGGCCCGATGAACAGGAACCAAAAATCCATCCTTCTGGCCTGCACGCTGCTACTTCTTTCTTTTCGGGGAAGGGCGCAGGATTTTCAATTTTCCCAATGCTATGCAGCCCCGCTTTATTTGAATCCAGCGCTAACAGGCATTAGCCAGGAAACGCGCATGGGGTCGGTTTACCGAAGACAATGGCCAGGCCTAGACTACCAATTCACCGCGGTTACCGCATACATGGATCACTACATCTTTGATTATAACAGTGGAGTAGGGCTCAGCCTGAGTTCCTTCTCAGAGGAGTTTTTGAAACTTAATACCACCGACATTTCAGGCTACTACGCCTACAATTTGCGGCTTTCGGAACGTGCCAACTTTCAACTGGGCACCCAGATCTCCTACATCCAAAAGCGCGGAACACTGGAAAATCTGCTTTTTGGTGATCAGATCGATGTGTTTAACCAAGCGCTCTTACCGAGCTCTGTGGATGCGGTAGGAGGATTGGAGCCCTTCAGCTATTTTTCTGTGGGCCTTGGCGGCGTGCTGACCTGGGATAAGCTCTGGGTAGGATTTTCTGGTCATCACTTGAATCGGCCGAAAGTTGCCTTTTATGTACGCGATAGGCAAACACAACATTGGCCCAAATACTCGCTGCAAGCAGGCTACACGATACCTCTTGAGGAGCCAGAGTTTTGGGAGGAGGGCTCAGGAAAATTCATCCACCTGATGGCCAACTACAAGCGCCAAGGCCCCTTCCAATTTGTAGATGCAGGGCTGCAAGTACTACTCAACCAACTGGTCTTCGGTGGAGGATTCCGGAGTCTGCCGATCCAATCGGACTTGCCCAAGCGAGAGTCGGTCATTGGACTTTTTGGGCTGAATCTTCCAAATGGCTTGGCGATGGGTTACAGTTACGATTACCCGATATCGGATGTAGGTTCCCAGACCCTGGGTTCCCATGAACTGAGTTTGCGCTACCAATTTTTCTACGGCACCCCCAAATCCCGAGGACAACGCTCCCGCATACTTCCCTGCTTTTCGTACCTCAGGTGATTTCCCCTTAGCGATTAAGCTACTTGTTCCCGGTTGGCGGCTTTCCCTAGGATTGTTGTACCTTTGCCTCAGAAATTTGATTTATGAAGTTACATAACAATACCATCAGAGGCGTTCACACAGCCTTGGAAGCCATTTTTGAACAAGGGCAGTATGCGGACAAAGTCATTGAACGCACGCTAAAGTCCAACCCCAAGTGGGGCGCAAAGGACCGTTCCTTCATTGCGGAGACGACCTACGAGATGGTACGCTGGTGGCGATTGGTCAATTTTCTCAGCCCCTCCAAGGACCCTTGGGATCTTTTTGGAACCTACTGGCTGATGCAAGGCAATGAACTTCCCCCTTGGGATGAATTTGCCCGCCTACAACCGGCAAAAATCAAATCCAAATACGATTCCATTACCGATCCAGGTCTATTGGAATCCATACCTGAATGGCTACAAACGCTCGGTTCCCAAGAATTGGGCGAGAAGTGGGAAGCTGAAATCCACGCCTTGAATGAGGAAGCAGAGGTAGTGCTTCGCGTGAATACCTTGAAAACTACCCGCGAGCGTCTCAAAAATCTTCTGGAAGCAGATGGTATCCGAAGTTACTTGGTCAAAGGCTACCCAGATGCTTTGGTGCTCGAGGAGCGCCAAAATGTGTTTCGCCATCCTTCCTTCAAGGAGGGCTTGTTTGAAGTGCAAGATGCCAGTTCCCAATTGGTAGCTGCCGCACTCCAAGTGGAGCCAGGCATGCGGGTCATTGATGCTTGTGCAGGCGCCGGAGGGAAGTCCCTTCACCTTGCAGCGTTGATGGGCAACAAGGGCAAGGTCATCTCCATGGATGTGGAAGAGTGGAAGTTGCAACAGGCAAAGCTCAGAGCACGGAGAAATGGAGTTTCCATCTTTGAACCCAAAATCATTGAAGGCTCCAAGACCATCAAACGTCTCAAGGAATCTGCCGATCGACTACTCCTCGACGTACCTTGCTCCGGATTAGGGGTGCTGCGAAGAAACCCAGATACGAAGTGGAAGCTCTCCGCAGAATCCATCGCGAAGGTTCAAGCCACCCAACAGGAAATCCTTCAAAGCTATCCCTCCATGTTGAAAAAGGGAGGACAGCTGGTCTACGCGACTTGTAGCATCTTGCCTTCGGAAAATCAGGATCAGATCAAGAAGTTTTTGGCGAGCGAAGCAGGCAAAGACTTTGAGCTACTCGAAGACCGCAAGGTGCTCGCCCAAGAAAGTGGCTTTGATGGGTTTTATATTGCTCGGCTGTTGAAGAAATAAGGAATTGTACGAAGTACAATGTACCAAGTACAAAGTACCAGGACGATCAGAACCAAGAACCAAGAGATTAGACTTACTATTCTACTACTAGGAATTTTCTGCTAATCAGGAGCAGCATTCATCTTGGCTCTTGTGTCTCGTCTCTTGCCTGCCTGCCGCAGACAGGCTTCTACAGAGATCTTTGTACTTCGTACCTTGTACCTTGTACTTCCCACAATATATTTTTGACATTTCTATTAATCCAACACAAATTCCATGTAACTTTGACGGGCAAATAGGGTTCCCTACCACCGATATTTGCCATGAATAAAAACTCATCGAAGTTTCTATACGAAGCACTCACCTACGACGACGTGCTTCTAGTTCCAGGATATTCTGAAGTGCTCCCGCGCGAGACCTCCACAGCCACCTGGCTCACCAAAAAAATCCGATTGAATATTCCCTTAGTTTCTGCTGCCATGGACACGGTAACGGAGGCAGAATTGGCGATTGCTATTGCTTTGGAGGGAGGTTTGGGATTTATCCACAAAAACATGTCTATCGAAAAGCAGGCTGCTCAGGTGCGCAAAGTGAAGCGCTCTCAAGCGGGAATGATTCTCGATCCCATTACGTTAGACATCAACTCTAAAGTGCGCGATGCAGAAGCAATCATGCGCGAATACCATATTGGTGGCATTCCTGTGGTAGATGAGCACAAGGTGCTCAAGGGAATCATCACCAACAGAGACCTACGCTTTATCAAGGATGCCAATCGCCTGATCCGAGACATTATGACTCGGGAAAATTTGATTACTGCTAAGTCAGGAATCTCCCTAGAGCAGGCAGAAGAAATCCTTCAGGAATATAAAATTGAAAAGCTCCCTATCGTAGATGAGGAGGGTAAATTGACGGGACTGATCACCTACAAGGATATATTGAAGCGAAAAGACAAACCCAATGCCTGTAAAGACGAGTTTGGAAGACTTCGCGTGGGTGCTGCAGTAGGCGTTACTGCGGACATCGTAGAACGGGTTGAGGCCCTAAAGAATGCTGGCGTAGATGTCGTTTCCATCGATACCGCACATGGACACTCCAAAGGGGTAATTGATACCTGCAAAAAAATCAAAACTACTTTTCCAGATTTAGAAGTGATTGTTGGCAATATTGCCACACCAGAAGCAGCAATAGCCCTAGCAGAGGCTGGTGCCGATGCGGTAAAAGTGGGTGTGGGTCCTGGATCTATCTGTACTACCCGCATCATTGCAGGGGTTGGTGTACCACAGCTCTCTGCTGTTTATGAGTGTGCGGAAGCTTTGAAAGAAACCGGTGTACCCGTAATCGCCGATGGAGGAGTTCGTTATTCTGGGGATTTGGTCAAAGCCATTGCCGCAGGAGGGAGCTCCATCATGATTGGTTCCTTACTTGCAGGTACCGAAGAAGCTCCTGGAGAGATGATCATTTTTGAAGGCAGAAAATTCAAAAGTTACCGAGGCATGGGCTCTTTGGAGGCCATGGAATCTGGTTCCAAGGACCGCTATTTCCAAGATGCCGAAGACAATATCAAAAAATTAGTTCCGGAAGGAATTGTAGGTCGTGTGCCTTTCAAAGGGCTGGTCTCAGAAGTCTTGTACCAGTTGGTAGGAGGCTTGCAGGCTGGCATGGGCTACTGTGGCACCAAGACCATTGAAGACCTTCAAGCCAATGGTAAGTTTGTCAAAATCACTACGGCTGGAGCTAAGGAATCCCACCCACACGATGTGAGTGTGACCAGCGAAGCACCAAATTACAGCATCAAATCCTAAGCATGGGGAACCGGTCTAAAAGCCGGTTTCTTTTTGTTTTCCAGGCCATGGAATGCTAAATTAATCGGGCAAATAGGTGGCCCTAGTATTCGTTTAAACCCAAGCGAAATTCTCCCAGTGTACAAGCAGCTCATCAAACCCCTCCTTTTTCTACTGCAGCCCGAAACTGCCCATCACTTTACCTTTGGGATGATCAAATGGGCCTTTAACTTTCCGCTACTGAAGCCGGTTGTATCTTCGCTATTCAAATTGGAGGATCCGCGTTTGCAACGGGAAGTCTTTGGATTGAAATTTTCAAATCCAGTGGGACTTGCTGCAGGCTTTGACAAGGATGCACGCTTGATTGATGAGATGGCGATGCTAGGTTTTGGTTTTATTGAAATCGGCACACTCACTCCAAAGCCTCAAGAGGGAAATCCCTTGCCGCGACTTTTTCGCTTGCCTCAAGATGAAGCCCTCATCAACCGTATGGGATTCAACAATGGTGGCGTACTGGGGGCCATCGACCGACTCAAAAAAAGAAAATCTTCCGTCATTGTCGGTGGTAACATTGGCAAAAACAAGGTGACTCCAAATGAGGAGGCGCTTTCCGACTACTTGTATTGCCTAGAAGCGTTGCATCCATACGTTGACTATTTTGTGGTGAATGTAAGTTCCCCCAATACCCCCAATCTACGCGATCTCCAAGAAAAGGAACCCTTGAAAAAGCTATTGCTTGGAGTTAAAGAAGCCAATGCCCAACATCCACGTCCTAAGCCCATTCTGCTTAAGATCGCCCCAGACCTAAGCAATGGGCAGCTTGACGACATCATTGACATCGTCCGAGAAACCCAAATTGAAGGCGTCATCGCCACCAATACCACATTGGATCGTTCCAATTTGAATACGGAATCCACAAGCCTTGAACGCATCGGTGCAGGTGGAGTGAGTGGTAAGGCCTTGGAAAAAAGAAGTACGGAAGTGATCCGTTACCTCCACCAGCAATCGGGAGGAGCCTTTCCCATCGTTGGGGTGGGTGGTATTTTCTCCGCAAAAGATGCCATCGAGAAGCTGGAAGCGGGTGCCAGCCTAGTTCAAGTCTACTCGGGCATGATTTATGAGGGACCCAACTTGATCAAAAAAATCAAGAAAGGCCTACAGCTATATTTCCCAAAGTAAGTTGGCATTCTTGACACTTTTGGCTAACATTAACCTTTGTATTTTATTTTCAAATGGCATCCGAATCACCCAAGACCAATACGTTTCGAAAGAAAGCAGAAAACGCGCCCAAGGCGAGTCCGGAACCTAAAAAGCCTGCTTTCTCGGTTGGTAAAATAGAAACCAAACAGGTGGGCATCACCTTCGGAATTATTTTGATTTCGATCAGTATTTTTCTGGGAGTCGCATTTGCATCCTACTTAATGAACGGGCCACAGGATCAGAGTTTGGTCATGAACAATGCGGATCAATCGATCCGGGATGCAGCTAAAGAATCGAAAAATTGGTTGGGATACTTAGGTTCACAAGCAGCCCATTGGATGATTTTCCGTTGGTTTGGGGTGGCAGCTTTCCTTTTTCCTCCCTTTCTATTTCTAATTGGCTTTCGTTGGACCTTTCAGGTTTCGCTTTATTCCCTCACCCGCTATGCGGTATTTGCCTTATTCTTTGTAGCATGGATTGGTTTGGTTACAGGCTATGCAGGGATTTTAATCGAAGGATACTCCTATTGGAGCTTTGCTTCGGGGGGATTGGGCTATGAACTCGCGAAGCTTTCTTATGACTTTTTAGGAATAGGAACCTGGTTGCTGATTTTCGGCACCCTATTCATTTTCATTGTGTTGTTTTATGGAATACAGCAACTCAATTGGTTTACTCCTAAGGTCAAGTCTGCCGATGAATTAGAGCTTGAGGAGGATTCCAACTCGAGCATTCCTTCCCCATTTTTTGGCGCAGAGGAGGAAGAAGAGATTGAGGACGATGGAAGTGCTTGGGAGATTAAGTCCGAGGATCCAGAATTGCCGATGGCTGGGGATAAAGTAGACTTTAGCTTGGCTGAAGAAGTTCCAGCACCAATTCCACCCCTAAAATTCACCGATGACTTGGAGGAGGACCTCTTCGAAGTACCACAGGTCAACTTGCTTGAAAGCGAAAAGGATCCTATCCCACTGAAAGAGGGAAATTTTACTGTACAGAAGGGCCCTGAAGAGGAGAAGACTGCGGAGGAGGTAGAAAATTTGGATCCCTACGATCCTACGCTAGACCTTCCTCGATACAAGTATCCCACGATAGACTTACTCAACGAATACGACGTCAAGAAAGTAACGGTTTCCCGTCAGGAACTCGAGGAAAACAAGGACAAGATTGTAACCACCTTGGAAAACTTCCAGATTGGTATCCAAGGAATTCAGGCGACCATCGGACCCACAGTGACCCTGTATGAGATTATCCCGAATCCAGGGGTGAAAATCTCCAAAATCAAAAATCTAGAAGATGACATTGCCTTGAGCTTGGCGGCCTTAGGAATTCGAATTATCGCTCCTATTCCTGGTAAAGGAACTATAGGCATTGAGGTGCCTAACAAGAATCGAGAGTTGGTACCCGCACGTGCGGTTTTGGGTACTGAAAAATTCATGAAGTCCGACAAGGACCTTCCGATTGCTTTGGGAAAAACCATCTCCAACGAAGTCTTTGTTGCCGATCTAGCCAAAATGCCTCACTTGCTGATGGCAGGTGCCACCGGACAAGGAAAGTCTGTAGGTCTCAACATGATTTTGGCCTCCTTGATTTACAAAAAGCACCCCTCTCAACTGAAGTTTGTCTTGGTGGATCCCAAGAAGGTGGAATTGACCTTGTTCAACAAGATTGAACGGCATTTCTTGGCCAAGCTTCCAGGTTCTGAAGAGGCAATCATCACCGATACCAAGAAAGTAATCCATACACTCAACTCCTTGTGCATGGAGATGGACAACCGCTATACTTTACTCAAGGAAGCTGGAGTGCGAAATTTGAAAGAGTACAACGCCAAGTTTGTAGCACGCAAGCTGAATCCACAGAATGGGCATTATTTTATGCCCTACATCGTGCTTGTGATTGACGAATTGGCGGACTTGATGATGACGGCAGGCAAAGAGATCGAAGCACCTATTGCGCGCTTGGCACAGCTGGCCCGAGCCATTGGCATTCACTTGGTTGTAGCCACACAACGCCCTTCGGTGAATGTAATTACCGGTGTAATCAAGGCCAACTTCCCCGCACGACTATCGTTTCGCGTGACTTCCAAGATTGACTCTCGTACCATTTTGGATGCAGGTGGGGCAGATCAACTAATCGGAATGGGGGATATGCTCCTTTCTGTTGGTTCTGAAATGACCCGAATCCAATGTGCCTTCCTAGATACCCCAGAAGTGGACGCCGTTTGCGATTGGATTGGGGAACAAAAAGGGTACTCCTCGGCTTACTTACTTCCTGAATATGTTGGGGAAGATGGAGAGGGCTCAGGCGCGGATATTGACTTGTCAGATCGAGATCCATTATTTGATGAGGCAGCACGCTTGATCGTACTGCACCAGCAGGGTAGCACCTCCTTGATTCAGCGCAAGTTGAAGTTGGGATACAACCGTGCTGGCAGGATCGTCGATCAGTTGGAAGCCGCGGGAGTGGTGGGCCCATTTGAAGGATCCAAAGCGCGAGAGGTTTTAATTCAGGACGAAGTAAGTTTGGAACGGTTATTGAGTAGTTTGTAGGCGATGCCTTACGGATTACGGCAGACCTTCCATGAATCTTAAATTTCTTTTTTTTGCATTTTTAGCTTCCTGCTGCCTTGCGGCACCTAGCCAAGCTCAAAAAGACCCTAAGGCAAAGGTAGTGTTGGATGCCATGAGCCAAAAATTTCAAAGCATGAAGGGTTTTACCGCAAGCTTTGAATACACCTTCCAAGATGAAGGAGGAGCAGGTGATCGGCAGACTGGAGAGGTAGCCGTCCTTGGAGACAAATACAGGCTCAAGCTTCCGGATCAAGAAATTTACAACGATGGCAAGACGGTGTGGACCTTCATTCAAACAGGAGGATATAAAGAGGTAACGATCAACGATGCCGCCGAGATGGAGGGTGAGTTGACTCCTTCCAATATCTATACCCTGTACCAATCTGGATTTAACTACAAGCTTTTGGCTGACAAAACTTACCAAGGGAAGCCCATTTCTACGGTGGAGTTGACTGCATTAAAATCCAATGCCCCTTTTAAGCAGGTTCGCCTGCTCGTAGAAAAAGCGACACAGCAGTTGTTAGGCTGGGAAATGCTGGATGGGCAAGGAGGTGTATTCACCTATTCGTTTAAAAATCTCAAAGCATCTCCAAGCCTTCCATTGAGCTACTTTATTTTTGATATTAAAAAATATCCTGGCATTGAAGTGATTGACTTGCGATAAGGGCTTAAAAGCAATTTAGCTTGGATTTTAGCTCCCTTTTTCCACTTTTTCAAGAAGTTCTTGTCCTGCTTCCTTTACGGTGGGCAAAAAGGGACTTAAGATTTCTAAAACTCCAGGAGTAAGTGGTTTGAGGTAAGATAAGTACTCACTTTTTTGCTCCCAATCTTTAAAAATATCTAGCTCAATTCTACCCAAAACCCACACGAGTAAGCTGATAAAAAAACCAGTTCGCACGATTCCGAGTACCGCTCCCCCCAAACTATCAAGCCCTCCCAAGAGCACCAGGGCCATCATTTTTTTGAGTGCCTTTCCGGCAAGATTCGCAAGAAATAGGGTGCCAAAAAAAATTAGTAAAAACGCAAGTATGGGTAAGCCAAAAGCCGCTTCATCTGTTTCGGTAGCGAGCCAGTTACTAACCCCTTCCATAAAATAAACT
>JACCDL010508543.1_pt1 | contig 19484 bp, 19 predicted proteins | sample 7441931 | NCBI WGS metagenome assembly JACCDL01 (sample SAMN15323437, study PRJNA562643) | freshwater metagenome | isolation source: river surface water | place: USA:Blue River Watershed | collected 2017-08-16 | reverse complement strand
TCACCCACTTCCCCGGCTTGGCGGGCGACCAGCCGCTGCTGTACGTGGCCTTGATGACCTTCATTCTCATCATGTCGTCGGTAACCATGGTACTCGCCGTGAACGCCGGCCACGAGCGCAAGCAAGGTGCCGTAGCGTGGTGGATGATCGCCACCATCGTGGGCGGATTCATCTTCCTTGGATCCCAGGCTTGGGAGTGGTACCACTTCATTATTGGGGATAAGGGCGCCGTGGAGCTCGTCGACGGACGCGTACTCAAAGTAGCCGATGCCCAAACCGGAGAAGTTCTATCGCTGAGTCAATTGGTGCACGGGGCCGAGGGCCACGCGTCCAACCACGAAGAAACCTTTACCAGCGCCGAAGTCCGCGCGGCCTTTGCGGCAAACGCCGATGTGGTGCTCCAGGCCCCGGGCAAGGAACATACCCAGCTTTCCCGTGCCGAGTCGGAAGCGGCCATCCAATCGGCCGAGGTGGTACAGGGCGCCAACATGACCCGAAACGAGTACGGCCAGACGCAGTTTGCCAACTTCTTTTTCTTCATTACCGGCTTCCACGGATTCCACGTGTTCTCGGGGGTAATCCTCAACATCATCATCTTCTACAACACCTTGCTTGGAACCTACGAGCGCCGTAAGAGCTACCTCATGGTCGAAAAGGTTGGACTGTATTGGCACTTTGTAGACCTTGTTTGGGTTTTTGTATTCACCTTCTTCTACCTCGTTTAATCATGGCAGACGCACATTCGCCCTCAGGAACCCGTTGGATTTGGAACGTCTTTTGGCTCTTGCTCGTGGTAACCGCGGTAGAGGTTGCGCTGGGCATCATTAAGCCCGAAGCCCTGCTTACGGCGGTTGCCGGGACCAGCATTCTGAACCTGATTTTCATCGGCCTCACGCTGGTCAAGGCCGGGTACATCGTGCAGTACTTCATGCACTTGAAGTACGAAACGCAAACCCTGCGCATGGCCATCTACCTGCCGGCCTTCATCTTGATTCCCTATTTGACGTTTATTCTTCTGTACGAAGGCGTTAAAGTTTACGGATACTAAGCATGGCACGTCCGGTCGCCAAAAAACTCATCTTGGCGGCATTGCTGCTGCTACCGGTCTCCATGTACCTCGGCTCCCTGGTCATCAGCGGAGCCGTTAATTTTCGTACCCTCGAAATTTTGGGACCCGGTCCCAGCGCCCCGGGCCAAGACCTAAGCGGATTTTCCCTGACGCAGTCCAACGGCTCCCCTTGGACCGCCGACAGCATGCAGGGAAGAATTGCCGTGGTGAGCTTTTTTTTCTCGAGCTGCCCGACCGTCTGCCCGGCGATGAACTTTCACCTCAAGCAGGCCCACGACCGCATGTATGCATTTAAGGACGTGGTTTTTGTAAGCTTCAGCATTGATCCGGACACCGATACGCCCGAAGTTTTGGAGGCCTACAAGCAGCGCTTCGACGTCGGCGGCAGCCCCAAGTGGAAGTTCATCACCGGCGATCGGGAGACGATCTACCGCTTGGCTCAGGCTTTTTACCTTTCGGCATCGCCCGATTCTGCGGCCGAGGGTGGTTTTTCGCATTCGCAGTCGGCGGTAATCGTGGATTGGGATGGCCAGCTCCGCAGCCGCTTGGACGATCAGAATCAGGTGGTGGGGGCCTACGACGTTTCGCAGCCGGTCCAGGTCGATGAACTTGTAGAGGATTTGCGCGTTTTGGTTAAGGAATACCGCCAAAAGAAAATGGGAAAATGAGCACCGCAACCCACCCAAGAGATCGTGTTTTTGTTCCCCTGATCGTGGGGCTTTCGGTAGCGGTTCCCATCGCGGTGGCCCTTCTGTTTTTGCTTCCCGAAGACTGGAAGCTGCAGTGGGGCAATGCCAACCTTCGCAGCCTGCCGTTTTTTCATGCGGTGCTCAATGGGGCTACGGCCCTGCTGTTGCTGGTGGGATTTGGTATGATTAAAACCAAGAACGTTGCGGCCCACCGGGCAGCCAACCTCACCGCCTTCCTGCTGTCGGCCGTTTTTTTGGTTAGCTACGTCGTTAGCCACCTGACCAATCCCGATGCGAAATTTGGCGGTACGGGTTGGATTCGCCCGCTGTACTTTTTTATTCTCGTCAGCCACATCGTGCTCAGCGTTCCGGTCCTTCCCATGGCCATGTTTAGCATTTACCGAGCGCTGAATAACCAAATTTCCGCCCATAAAAAATGGGTGCGGTGGACCTTCCCCATATGGCTCTATGTCGCCGTAACCGGGGTTTTGGTCTACGTATTCATGGCCCCCTACTACCCGAAGTAATGCAGAAGCGGATCGCTGCCGGGCTACTATGGATGATGGGCTACGCGAGCTGGGCGCAGTGTGCCATGTGCAAGGCAACCGCTGAGTCCGGTCAGGCCGCGGGATCGGCCGAGGCGACCGGCCTAAATGCGGGTATTCTTTACCTGATGGCCATACCCTATGTGCTCATGGCGGCGGTGGCTTTGGTGTGGTACCGCAGTCAAAAAAACAAGTCGGCCCGCCTTTAAGGGTTATTTTGCACGGTATTTGCAACTTTTTGGGCATGCACCTTAACTACCCCCTACGCATCGCGGCGGCCTTTTTGTTTTTGGTCCAGCAGCTCGGTGCCCAGTCGGACCCCGTTACGCTTCAGGAGTGCGTCAATAAGGCCCTGGAATACCAGTTCAGTGTTCGTCAAGCGGCGAACAACGTGCGCGCGGCGCAATCCGATCGCCTGGCTTCGGTTGGCGGATTACTGCCCAGCGTGAACGCCGGCGCCGGAAATTTCTACAACAGCGGTTTGAGCATTGACCCGGTTACCAACGAAGTAAACCGAAGCAGCCTTTCGACGGCGAGCGGATCGCTGTCCGCCCAATGGACCCTGTTTGATGGATTTCAAACCTGGAATGCCTACCGACAGGCTCAGGTTCAGGTTGCTTTGGCCGAAGCGCAGCGCGACGAAGCCCGAAACTCCGTCGCACTCAATACGGCATCGCAGTTTTTGGCCGTGCTGCTGGCCGACGAAGCCTTGCGTATTGCCGAGGAGCAGGAAATGGCTTCGGCCAAGCAAAAAGACCGCAGCAAAAAACTCGTTGATGCGGGAGCCATTGCGGCCAATCAGTACCTGAGTGTGGAGGCCCAATGGATGGCCGACGTTCAGCGGACAGTAGCTGCCCGCAACCAATACACCTTGACCCAGCTCGTGCTCAAGCAGCTGATGGGGCTATCTGCTTCGGCCGAGCTGACCCTGGTACGCCCGAACATGCTGTCTGAGGGACCTACGGCGGTGCTCGCCCTGGTGCCTGAGGCAATTTTTCAGTCTTCGGTGCTCAAGCAGCCCTCGGTTCGCGCCGCAGAACACCAGCTCATGGCCAGCCATTTTTCGGTAAAGCGTGCACAGGGTGCGCGCGTTCCCACGCTTTCGGTCACCGGGCAGTTGTCCACAAGCTACTCGGATCGGGCGCGTCGATTGGACGGCTTTGATACCCAAATCCTGCCGGTTGGGTACTGGATGAACGGCGCCGATCCCATCACCGTCTACTCGGTGGTGCAGTCCCCCAAGTTCACCGACATCGCATTCCGGGATCAGCTTAACGACAACGTGCGGCAGTTTGTGGGATTGAACCTATCCGTGCCCCTGTTTAACGGATTCCGCATCGAGAACGGCGTACGCCGCGCCCAGATTGCGAAGTCCAATGCCGAACTTCAGCTGCTTCAGCAGCGAGATACCTACCGGCAGACGGTGGAGCGCGCCCACGCCGATGCCGTTGCCGCGTGGAAGCAGTACGACGCGTCGGTGGCTGCAGAGGGATCTGCGGAACGGGCACTTCGCGACGCCACGGCGCGGTTTGAAGTTGGCAGCATTAGCGTGTACGATTTCATTTCGATCAAAAACACGTATTTGGCTGCGGCCTCCAACCGGGTGCGCGCGCACTACGACAGCCAGTTCAAGAACTACGTCGTCGAGTTTTACCTCAACAATCCTTTAGGCAATGAATAAGAAGCGAATTTGGTGGATCAGCGGCGCGGCCGCAGCCGTACTGGCCCTTGGTGTCGTCGGTAAAAAGCAGGGATGGTGGGGAAAAACCGACGAAGTCGTTGAGGTTGAGGTCGCCGAAGTTGCGCTGCGGACCCTGATTGAAACAGTCAGTGCCTCGGGGCGAATTCAGCCCGCGGTGGAGGTAAAGATTTCGCCCGAAGTAAGTGGCGAAATCATTGAGCTCCGCGTGGTGGAAGGACAGTTTGTTCGCCGAGGGGAACTGCTCGCCCGCATTAATCCGGACCTCTACCAATCGGCAGTTGGCCGCGCGGAGGCCTTGGTCAACCAATCAAAGTCGGGTCTCCTTCAGGCAAAGGCTCAGTTCGTTGAAGTGAAGGCGGCCTACAACCGCAACAAGGGGCTGTTTGAACAGAACGTACTCTCTACGGCCGAGTGGGAGACCGCCCAACGGGCCTATGAAGTGGCCGAGCTCGCCGTGAAATCGGCCGAGTTTCAGGTGAAGTCCGCCGAAAATTCGCTCAAGGAATCGCGCGACAACCTCAAGCGGACCGCCCTGATTGCGCCCATGGACGGCACCGTGACCGGCCTGAATGTCGAATTGGGCGAGCGCGTCGTGGGAACAGCCCAAATGGCGGGAACCGAACTCATGCGCATTTCGGATTTGACGCGAATGGAAGTAGTCGTCGAGGTTAACGAAAACGACATCGTGCGCATTCACGCGGGCGACTCAGCCGATGTCACGGTGGATGCGTACTTGGGGCACACGTTCACCGCCTTGGTTACCGAAGTTCGCAATGCGGCCACCGTCAATGCGGCTGCGGGCGTGAATCAGGTTACCAACTTTAAGGTAACCCTTGAGGTGCTTCCGTCGAGCTACGCGGCGCTGGGCGCGGAGTACGGAAGTCAGCCGCTTCGGAGCGGCATGACGGCCACGGTAGCGGTCCGGACCAAGCGGGTTTCTGGCGCGGTTTCGGTGCCGGTAGAATCGGTAGCACTCCGCGGCGACAGCCTCAGTTCCAAGCTTAAGGAGGTGGTGTTTGTCCTCAATGGATCGACCGTTCGCCAGGTGGTGGTCGAAACGGGTATTCAAGACGAACAGTACATTCAACTGCGTTCGGGACTTAAAAAAGGAGAAGAGGTTGTTCGCGGTCCCTTCGATGCCGTTTCGCGCCAACTCGAAGACGGCATGACCGTTACCCGAGCCAAAGGCGAGTAAATGCAGCGCATTCTCTTGATTGAGACGTCGTCGCGACGCTGCAGCGTGGCGGTCGCGCGCGACGGTCAAATTTGCGCCGAACGCGGCGTGCTCGACCCCGAGGGCTACCGGCACGCCGAAGCCCTGCATCCCCTGATTTCCGAAGTGCTCGAGGAATCCGGTATGGCGGTACGCGAACTCACGGCGATTGCGGCGGCGCAGGGCCCCGGTTCCTACACGGGCCTGCGCATTGGGTTGGCGGCTGCCAAAGGCTTGGCCTTGCCCTGGGATATTCCCTGCTACGGAATCAGCTCGTTGGAGGTCCTAGCCGAGGCCGTCCGCGAAGCCGTTGACGACCGCAACGAATTGCCCATTTGGGCCGCCCTCGACGCGCGGCGCATGGAAGTTTATTCGGCCTTTTTCACCAATGATGGCGCGCGGCTTAGCGAAGATTTGCCCGAAGTCGTCGACGAATCCTGGCCAAATCGCCCGGCGGCCTGGGCTGGTGGGGATGGGGTAGCCAAAATCCAGGCGCACTGGCCCCAACTGCGCGACAGCGGGGTGCGCTACGCCGAAGCCCGGCATTTGCTCGCGCCGCTGCATCGGACCGTGAAGTGCGAGCCCCCCGTCGATCCGGCAACCTGGGAACCCCGCTACCTCAAGGTTTTTGGTTCCGCACTTTAGGTAGCGCGCCCGGTGCCCGCATCCTCCTCGGTGGACGCATGGAATCCGACCCGAAAGGGATTTGGACCGCCGTCCCATTCGTCGGCTGAGCCCACCGTAGCCAAGCAGGCACTCATGCTGCAGCACTGCGCAAAAGTGCTTTGGGGCAGTTCCAAGGGGCCCCAGAGGGGCGAAGGGGGAATGGGGCGTGGCCCGAGCGCCTGTTTGGGCTGAATAAGCCAATGCACCCGGTCCGCGGAAACCAACTCGGCCAGGGCCACCCACGATGCATGGCGGGATGGTTGTCCCCAGGCCACCTGAAGGCCGCGCTGAACCCATTGGGTGGCCCAATCCACCCAATCCATTCGCTGCCGGATGTGGCCCAGAATTAGGGCGCATTCGGCCCAGAGGCTCAAGGTATTGGGCAGTACGTCGTCGTCCCAATGGAGGATGTCCGCAAAGGCCGGCGAATCGACGCCTTCGGGGGCAAAGTACACGGCGCCGTCTCGTTCGAAGCTGGCTCGGGACCGCTCAAACCACTCCACGGCGACGTCAATCCACTCCGGGTCGAGCAGGACCTGGCCGCAGCGCAGGGCCATGTGCACGCTGTACACCACGTCGTCCAAAAAAGCCGGGCCGTTTACCCGTCCATCTGGGTAGTGGGCGTGGACCGACCCGTCGGCAAAAGCCGCTCGGTGGGCCGCAGCAAGGCGCTGGAGCCGTTCGCGGTCTTCGGTGCGTCCGCTGCATTGGGCTCCGTCGGCGAACGCGCGCACTGCCAAGGCATTCCAGGAAATCACGCAGGTGCGGTCCGTGGCAGGTAGGGGGCGATGGAGGGCTGCAGCGCGGAGCTTGGAAAACCCGGGCAGGCTGTGGGGATGCGGCTGGGCGTCCGAGCCCGTTGCGATGACCCAAGCCCCGTCGTGCAGTCGGCTCTCGCGAGACAAAACGTCAAACCACGCCGGGGCGTCGCTGCCGAGGCAGGCCTCGAGCTCCTGGTGCGTCCAGGTGGCGTGTCGGCCCTCGCCATCGGGATGGTCCGCGTCCAGTGCAGCCGCAAAAAGTCCGTCGGGGCGCAGCAGATCCCGTTCCATAAACTCCAAGGTCTCGCCGAGGGCCGTCAGCGATTCGTCCGTGCCCAACTCCGCGCAGAGGGACGCAAACTGGGCGCTGTCGTAGAGCATTTTTTCAAAATGGGGCAGGACCCACGCGCCGTCGGTGCTGTAGCGGCAAAGTCCGCCGCGCAGCAGGTCGTAGGTGCCCGAACGCAGCAGGCAGGAAACCGTTCGGTTCACGTGATGCACGCCCTCGGGCCAGGAATTCAGCCGGGACCAGCGGAGCACGGCGCTCCACGTGGCGGGCAACGGAAACTTGGGGGCTCCGCGAAATCCGCCCCACGAATCATCCCAGGTTTGGGTCATAGCCTCCCGAAGCGGGCCATCGCTTGGGCGCTCTAGGGGGGCAATCGTTCGTTCGGGAGGATTCAGGGCCTGCCGAACCTGTTCCGCGTAATCCGCCGCTTCGAGGCTGTGCTGCGCCCGAACGGTTTCGAGTTGGCGAAGCGCCGCGACGAACCGGTCCTTGGGAAGGTAGGTGGCAATCCACACGGGGCGCCCGTCGGGCAGGCAAATGGCGTTCAGGGGCCAACCGCCTTGACCGGTCATGGCCAAGCTCGCAGCCATGTAGGCCTGGTCGAGATCCGGGCGCACTTCGCGGTCAACTTTAATGCTAATCCACCGGGAATTGAGGATTTCCGCGACTTCCGGATCGTCAAAAACTTCGTGGGCCATAACATGGCACCAGTGGCAGGTAGCGTAGCCAATCGATACCAGCAGCCATTTGCCCTCGGCTGCAGCCCGCTCCAGGAGTTCGGAACTCCACTCATTCCAGTGAATGGGTTGGTGGGCGTGCTGCTGCAGGTAGTTACTTGGAGATCGGTCAAGGCGATTCATTCCGGGCTAAGGTACATTGCCCGCCAGCGCGGATGCTTCTTAACCTCCTCATAACATGAGGCCCAAAGCTCAGGGGTTACCTTTGCGCTCATGGATCCGTATTTTTTACTTGTTCTGTTGCTCATGGCACTGGCTACGCTCGACTTAATCGTCGGCGTGGCGAACGATGCCATCAATTTCTTGAACTCCGCCTTGGGCACCCGCGCCGGCAGCATGCGGGTTATTCTTGCCGTAGCCAGCTTTGGCGTGGTGCTCGGTACCCTTTTTTCGAGCGGAATGATGGAAGTGGCGCGGAACGGCGTGTTCGATCCCTCGTATTTCTCGTTTCACAGCCTGCTCTTCATCTTTGTCGCGGTGATGCTGACCGACGTCATCTTGCTGGACGTCTATAATTCCTTCGGAATCCCAACCTCGACCACGGTTTCGCTGGTTTTTGAACTCTTTGGCGCAGGAACGGCCATTGGGTTTCTGACGGCGATTGATCGCGGATTGGATCCCTTTCAGTTCTCGGAGTACCTGAACTTAAACAGTACGGTTCGAATCATTTACGGCATTTTTTCGTCGGTGGGCGTGGCCTTCCTAACGGGTTTAGTAGTTCAGTGGGTGGCGCGCTTGGTGTTCACCTACCGACTTGAAAACACCCTGCGCTATTTTGGCGGAATTTTTAGCGGACTCGCGGCCACATTCATTCTTAACTACCTTATTTTTAAGGGATTAAAAGGAAGTGTCTTGGTCAACGCGGACCTGGGCAAGTGGTTGGAGGCCAGCCAAAATCAACTGCTCGTAGTCTTTTTTATTGGCTTTACGTTGCTGGCTCAGTTTGCGGTGCTTCGCGGCGTAAATCCGCTTCGCTACGTGGTGCTGTTCGGAACCTTTTCGCTGGCCATGGCCTTCGCAGGCAACGACCTGGTCAACTTCATTGGGCCTGCGCTGGCGGCGTTTCAGGCCTACCAGGTTTATGCCGCCAGTGGCGTTGATCCGCACCTCCTGATGATGGATTCCATGTCCGAAGAAGTGACGACGCCCTTTGCCATTCTGCTGGTTGCTGGTGCCATTATGATTGCCACGTTGTGGACGAACGCGAAGGCCCGCAAGGTGAGCGAAACCGAAATTAACCTGGCGCGCCAAGGAGAGGGCAGCGAGAAATTCAAGCCCAACGCGGTGAGCCGAACCATCACGTCAACGACGTTGGCGGCCGCTAGCCTGTTTGCCCGGTTTACGGGATCGGGCGTGCGCACCTGGACGGACCGGCGCTTTGCCCAGCCCGAGCCGAACGCCGCGGTGGACGCGCGCAACCAGCCCGCCTTCGACTACGTTCGGGGCAGCGTGAATTTGCTGCTCGCTTCAACCCTGATCGCCTACGCTACCAGTTTGGGGCTGCCCTTGAGCACCACGTTCGTTGTGTTTATGGTGGGCATGGGTTCGTCGCTGGCCGACCGGGCATGGGGTCAGGAGTCGGCGGTTTACCGCGTGGCCGGCGTGGTCAACGTGATCGGAAGCTGGCTGCTCACGGCCGTGATTGCCTTCACGGCATCGGCCTTGTTTGCGGCATTTTTGTACTACGGCGAGTTCATCGCGGCCTTGATTTTGACGGTGTTTGCCCTGGGCTTGATCGTTCGAAGCCACATGGGCTTTGCGGACCAAATGAAGGCCGAGAACCTGGTGGAAGACGTCATCGAAAAACTGGCCAATGCCGAAGAGCCCATGAGCAGCAGCCGGGTGCTTATGGGCTCGGATGTGGACCGCACGGCCAACATTGTCATTATGGCCGCGGAGGCACTGGCCAACAACCAGAAGCGCACCACGCGCCGACTGCGCAAAGAAGTCACGCTGCTGATGAAGCGCCACGAGAAGCTGGAGCTTCGGATGGTGCGCATTATTCGCGATTTTAAGGGCGAAAAATCGGCGTCGTACCGCGCGCACCTGCTGGCGTTTGACTACGTCTGCGACATGACCGAGAGCGCCCGAGCCATGGTCGAGGCCGAACACGATTACCTGGCCAACCTTCATGCCCGCCCGCACGGCGCCTTCCTGCTGGCCTACGCCGAGGTAATCGCCCTCTTCACGGCGTATTCCGGCCGAATCGTTATGGCGCTTGAAACGGGTAAGAGCGAATCCAACAGCGACTTGCTTGCCGCGAAGCGCCGAATTATTTCGGACATTCAGCGCATCCTCGATCGGGAGCTGCAGAGCTACCGCAGCGGCGAGATTTCCACGCGCCAGTCCCACCTGCAAACCAAGCTGCTCATGGAGTTGCGCGACATTACCGCACTGATGCACCGGGTGCACCAGCTGTACGTGGCCTAAACCGCCTAAGCCAAATAAAAAGGCGCTCCGCTGGGAGCGCCTTTTTTGTTTGCGGTGCCCCGCGGTTACTGCCCTTTAACCTCTTCGGCGAAGTGCAGGTAGAAGCGCGGAATGGTGCGAATACCTGGGAAGTAGTTGTCGAGGCCGTAGTGCTCGTTGGGCGAGTGGATGGCGTCGCTGTCCAGGCCAAAACCCATCAAAATCGACTTAACGCCCAATTCGCGCTCGAACAAGGCAACAATAGGAATGGATCCGCCGTCTCGGGTCGGAACCGGCGCGCGGCCGTAGGTCTCCGCCATGGCCTTGTGGGCGGCTCGGTAGCCGGGGTGGTCCGTCGGACACACGTAGGCGTGGCCACCGTGGTGCGGACGAACTTGGACCGTGACACTGGGCGGAGCAATGCGCTTGAAGTGGGCCGAAAACAACTCGGTAATCTCGTCGGGATCCTGGTCCGGAACCAGGCGCATCGAAATTTTGGCGTAGGCCTTGGAGGCGATGACGGTTTTGGCGCCTTCGCCCGTGTAGCCACCCCAAATCCCGTTCACGTCGAGGGTGGGACGGATTCCGGTGCGTTCAATGGTAGTGTAGCCCGTTTCGCCATGAACGTCGCTGAGTTCCAGGGCTGCTTTGTATTCTTCGAGGCTAAAGGGCGCGGAGTTCAGATCGGCTCGTTGGGCATCGCTCAGTTCCTGAACCTTGTCGTAGAATCCCGGGATGGTGATTTTGTTGTCCTTGTCGTGAAGCGACGCAATCATCTCCGTCAAAATGTTGATGGGATTGGCCACCGCGCCGCCGTAAATGCCGGAGTGCAGGTCGCGGTTGGGTCCGGTAACGTCCACTTCAACGTAGGAGAGTCCGCGCAGTCCCACCGAAATCGACGGCACGCCCGGAGCAATGATGCCCGTGTCCGAAATCAGGATGACGTCGCAGGCGAGTCGTTCGCGGTTGCGCTTGACGAACCATTCGAGGTTGTTGGATCCTACTTCTTCTTCGCCCTCGATCATAAACTTCATGTTGCAGGGCACGTTGCCCTGGGCCACCATGGCTTCAAAAGCCTTGATGTGCATGAAAAACTGGCCCTTGTCGTCGCAGGCTCCGCGCGCAAAAATGGCCCCGTTGGGGTGGATCGGCGTGCTTCGGATTTCGGGCTCGAACGCCGGGGTGGTCCAAAGATTCAGGGGGTCGGCGGGCTGCACGTCGTAGTGCCCGTACACCAAGACCGTTGGCCGCGAGGGGTCGACGAGGTACTCGCCGTAGACTACGGGATAGCCCGGGGTGGCGCAGACCTCAACGCGCTGCGCGCCTGCTTGGGTTAAGAAACCGGCTACGGCGTCGGCCGTTGCGAGTACGGAATCTTTGTAGGCGGGGTCTGCCGAAATGCTGGGAAGGCGCAGCAGCGTAAAAAGTTCGTCAAGAAAGCGTTGACGGTGCTGGGAAACGTACGAATCAATCATGATTCGAAGGTACAATCCGCTTCGGCAAACCGTTGTATCTTTCACTTCCAAACCGTGCGAAAACTACTCTTCTTTCTTGCGCTGGCCCTCAGAATTACGCTCGAGGGACAGAATATCGTGGTCAATTCAACGTCGCCGCGGAACGACCCCATGTGGTTGGTGCAAAATGTACTGGTGGGGCCCAACCTGTTTGTCTATTCGCCCCTGAACGCCTTCGGCCTTCCGGTTTCGCAGCCCCCGTCGGTCCAGCTGGGCAAGTTTACGTGCTCCAATCCCGCATTTGGTCTCGACAGCGGCATCGTCATGGTCACCACCGATGCCTTCGACGTGGTTCCCGGTCAATCGGGAACCTTTACGACGTTTCCCAACCAAACGACCAGCGCCAACCTGACAACGGTCTTGAGCGCCATCGGTTCGTCCAGTTCGAGCCAATACGATCGCGCTTCGATTCAGTTCAACTTTCTGGCCAACGGGGACAGCGTCCAGTTCGACTACATTTTTGGGTCCAAGGAGTACACGAACTATACCTGCTCCGGGTTTAACGACGTATTTGGGTTCTTTTTGATCGGACCCGGAATCAACGGGGCCCCCATGTACCACGCCAACGGTACCCTGCGCATCGATACGGTAAACCTTGCCGTGATTCCCGGAACCACCACCCCCGTCGCGGTAAATACGATTAATCAAGGCTACCCTTCGGGCGGAAACTCGGCGTCCAACTGCCTGTCGGCCAACCCCAACTACGTCGCCCATTCGGTCTACTACAACGCCAATACCGGCGGTTCGAGCATCGTAAACCTCGAGGGCTTTACCGACGTATTTCGGGCCAGGGCCGGTGTGGTCTGTGGAATTCCCTACACCATCAAGCTCATGATTTCGGACGTGAGCGACGGAGCGCTCAATTCCGCCGTTTTCCTCGGCGCCCGTTCCTTTAAATTGCCCGAAATCAACCTGTCGCCGACCACCAATGCAGGGGCATCGTTCACCGACACGGTAATGGTTGAAGGCTGCGCCAAAAGCTACCTACTTTTTGAGCGCAAGGGAGCGACCAGCGACACCCTGATTGCCCAATTCAACTACGTGGGCAGCGCCAACGTTGCCGACTTTGTGGGCGGCCTCCCTGATTCGTTGGTGCTGTATCCGGGCCAAAAAACAGACACCCTTTGGTTTCAGCCCGCCGACGACGGCTTGACGGAACCCCTGGAACTGCTGCGCGTTCGCATGCTTCCGGTGTCGACGGATTGCGCCGTCTATCCCGCGGATTCCGTAGATATTTGGATTCGGGATCGCGTGGGCGTCCAAGCGGCGCTCGCCATTGATCAAGGCAACGATACCCTGGCCTGTCCCGGTTCGGTCACGACCCTGCGCGCCACGCTTTCGGGCGGAGAGGGAACCCGCTGGGGTCATTGGGAGCTGGATACGCTGCAAACGACCCTGTTCACGGTAGCGCCTCCTGCCACGACAACCTACCGTTACCTGAGCTGGGACGAGTGCAGCACCTCGCCCCGTATAGACAGCATCACGATCTACGTCGAACCCTACGATTCCATTCAAACGGAATCCGATACCCTATATCTGTGTCCCGGCGACGAAGTCACCCTGCGGGCACGGTCCCAATGGGGCAAGGGCCAGCGGACCACCAAGTGGATTACGGGCCCAACCGACACCCTGTGGACGGTGCAGCCGGCCTCCAGTCAGTGGTACCGATACCGGGTTACCGACCAGTGCCTGATTGCCGCCGAAGATTCCATTTACGCTTGGGTGATGCCCAATCCCGTGGCGTCGTTCACCTACCTGCAGGACCCTGGAAATCCTTTGGACGTGGGCTTCACCAACTACTCCAGCGATACGCTGAACGTGCGCTGGTACTTCGGCGACGGCGACACCTCAACCCAGGTGCACCCCCGACACATATACGGCCGTCCCGGAACATACTGGGTCGGGCTCGCGGTGAGCGACACCTTGGGCTGCAGCGACAGCGCGGCCTACCCCGTGGAGCTCAAAATGGACCACTACGTCTACATCCCTTCGGCCTTCACGCCCAACAACGATGCGGTAAATGAGCGCTTCAACGTGGTTGCAACGGGAATCGAACGAATGGAGTGGGCCGTATTCAACCGCTGGGGACTGCAGGTGTTTCACAGCAGCGAAGACCCCAACGGCTGGAACGGAACCTACGGCGGGGAGCGCGTCCCGGCGGGCCCCTACAGCTACCGCCTCTTTATTTGGTTGCCCGACGGTTTGGTCGAAGAGCGCCGCGGGATGTTTACCGTATTCCGATAGGGCCTCAAATCCACGGAATGATTCCGAGGCTCAGCGCCAAAATCAGCTTGTACATCCATTGCTGCCGCACCAGCCGGTGCTGGGTTGCGGCGTTCGACGTTGGAATTTGCCGACGTTCCCACTGACGCCGCCATTCCAGTCCGATCATGGCTACGGCCAAGGGAAGTCCGCGCACGAAACCGGGCAGGGAATCGGGCAGAAGGGTCGCCGTCGCCAGCAAGAGGGGCGCAAAGGCCAGTAGGCTGGCAATCAGTGCGCCGCCAACGCCAAAGCCCCACCGCTTGTGGGAATAGAGAAAAACCAAGAGGGCGTAGAGCGCAGTGGCCAGGCTAACCCGAAGGCTCAGGGTGCCTGCGGCGACGACCAGGGCGACCGCATAAAAGGTGAAGGCAAGCTTCATTCCGTACTTGCGGGCCACGGGGCGTTCCAGCAGGGTGCGCCAAGGTCGCTCAATGAGGTCCCGCTCGAGGTCGTAAAAACTGTTGAAGAGCGATCCTCCGGCAACGATGCAGGCCGTGGCCACCACGACACCGGCAAGCGAAACCCAGGGCGTAGGGCCCGAACCGCTGAGCAGGGTTAGGGCCGATAGGCTTTGGGCCACCGCCAAAAACAAAATATGGGTCCAGCGGACCAAACTCAAAAAGGCCGTCAGGCGTAGCAGGATTTTGGTGCGGCGGCTCATGGGGCTCGCTAAAAGCGAAGAACCACGTCCATGCGGTGCGGATTCAGCGCGGCCTGAGCTTGCTCAAGATCCGGGGCAAAACCCAAAATGTAGCCTCCGCCGCCCGAGCCGCAAAGCTTCAGGTAGTAGGCATTGGTGTCGATTCCCTTTTGCCAGAGGCTGTGGTAGTCGTTGGGAATCATGGGCCCAAAATTCTCAAGGACCAGTCCGCTGAGTTTTTTGAGCTCCCGAAGCAAAACGTCCGTCTTTCCGTCGAGGAAGGCCGCGACGCAGGCGTCGTTGTACTTTTTGAACCGATCGGTCATCAGGCGGCGAAAACCTTCTTCCTTGAGCTTTTCCATGAACAGCTGCACCATAGGTTGGGTTTCGCCGGGCGTTCCCGAGTTGAGCAGGAAAATTCCGCCCAGGCCGTCGCTGGGAAGCGAGGGCATCCGAACGGTGCCGAGTTCTTCCGACGAACGAACCAGCAGCGGAAGCTGCAGGTAGCAAATGGTGGGGTCCATTCCCGAACTTTTGCCGTGGAAGTAGCACTCCATTTGGGCCATCTCGGCCTTTAGGGCCTTGAGTTTCTCGGCGTCATGCGCCTCCTCGAGGGGCAGGGGGTTTCGGGCGTAGCGCGCGTACAGAGCTGCTACCATGGCACCCGAAGAGCCCACGCCGTAGCCCTGCGGAATGCTGGAGTCAAAAAATAGTCCGCGGTCGATGTCTGCACGAAGCGCCGACAAATCCAGGTCGGCCATCAAACTTCCCAAGGCGGCCAGCTCCTCAAGGTAGCTGGCGAAGCGGTTGAGGGAGGCATTGGATTCGCGCTCGGCAAAGCTGGCTTCGCCTTCGGGCATCCGCAGAACCCCTGAAAAACTGGTGTACGGAATCGAGAGCGCCATCGCGTCGCGGATTACGCCGTATTCTCCGAACAGAAGAATTTTCGCAAAGTATTTGGGGCTCAGATTCATTCGTGCAAAGGTACCGGTCCTTGGCCCACGCGGTCCGCAATCATTCGGCCGTCTTTGCACCAAGGCTGTACGTGATCGATAACAAATTCCATGGCGGATTGTTCGGCCTGCTCGGGGAACAGGATGTGCACGTTGGCTCCGGCGTCCAGGGTAAAGCAAATGGGAATTCCGGACTCGAGGCGAAATCCGCGAATGGCCTCAATGATTCGCAGGGTTTGCGGCCGCATCAAAATGTAGCTGGGCGAACTCGACATCATCAGGCCGTGAAGCGTAAGGGCTTCAAGTTCGACCAGCTCCATGAAGGCATCAAGGTCGCCCGAGGCCAGAATGGGACCAAGGGCGGCCAGGTGGTCGTGGGCTTGTGCGAAGCGCTGCGTGCGGAACGGGTGCCGTTCCATCAGCTGGTGCCCGGCGGTACTGCTCACCGCCTTTTGGCCCACGTCTACCAGAGCCACTACGTCGCGGTAGCTGCGGAACACCTCGTTTACCTCGTGCGGATAGGGGGTCCCGAACTCCTGTGCGGATCCCGGAACCGAAGGGGTTTCGCCCCAAACGACCAGACCTCCGTAGAGGGATCGGCAGGCGCTGCCGGAACCCAGCCGTGCCAAAATGGAGGCTTCTTGCTTGGGATCACCCACGGCGTGTCCGAGTTTTTGGGCCAGGTCCACCACGCAGAGGGCCAGCGCACTCATGCCGGAGGCACTGCTCGCAATGCCCGAGGAGTGCGGGAAGGTGTTGTGGGTCTGCACTCGGATCCCGTAGTCGCCGATCCAGGGGTGGCGCGGGGCGATGCGCTCCACGAATTGCGCGATTTTGGGCACAAAACCGGGGGTGTCCTCGCCGTCGAGTTCCACCGAAATTCCCGGGCGATCCGTGAGTTCCACGGTCGTTTCGGTGGCGCAGGAATCCAGAGTAAAGCTGATCGACGGGTTGCTCGGAAGCTGCACGCCGTATTTGCCCCAGTACTTCACGAGGGCAATGTTGGATGGGGCACGGAATGCGGACTTCATGGGGTGGCTGGTTAGCTCGTTACGAGTAACTAGTTAGTGGTTTAGGCGCTGAGGGCTTCGGCCTCGGGAGCAATTTTTTTGATCATTCCCTGGAGGGCCTTGCCCGGGCCCACTTCGTAAAATTCGGTGGCTCCGTCGTGGACCATGGCCATTACGGATTGGGTCCAACGAACCGAGCCCGTTAATTGCGCTTTGAGGTTGGAGCGGATTTCTTCGGGGTCATGGACCGGTGCGGCCACGACGTTTTGGTAGATGGGGCAGCGGGGGGCGTGAAAGGAAACGGAATCCAAGGCTTCAGCGAGGCGCGCGCGGGCCGGTTCCATAAGCGGGCTGTGAAAGGCCCCGCCCACCGGCAAAATCAGCGCCCGCTTGGCCCCGGCCGCGCTGCACGCAGCGCACGCGGCTTCCACCGCGGCGCGCGCGCCACTAATCACCAACTGACCGGGCGAATTGTAGTTCGCGGGAACCACCACACCGGGGGTCTCCGCGCAAATCTGCTCGACCACCTCGTCGGAGAGCCCAAGAATAGCGGCCATCGTCGAAGGCTCCGCGTCGCAGGCATCCTGCATGGCGAGGGCCCGCTCCGAAACCAGCCGCAAACCGTCTTCAAAACTCAGGGCTCCGGCGGCCACCAGCGCCGAAAACTCGCCCAGCGAGTGGCCGGCGACCATATCGGGTTGAAACGCCGAACCCAGCGAAACGGCCTTGATCACGCTGTGCACGAATACGGCCGGCTGCGTCACCTTCGTTTGGGTAAGGTCCTCCATCGTGCCGTGGAACATCAGGTCGCTCAAACCGAATCCGAGCACGGCATCGGCCTGGGCAAACATCGCGCTATGGGCACCGTAAAGATCCTGACCCATTCCGGGAGCTTGGGCACCTTGGCCCGGGAAAACGTAGGCTTTTTTCATAAAAACAAGATAAGCAATTGCGGCCGCTTGGACCCGATTCATTCCAGCTACTCGCCGTAGTACTCCACGGCGTTGTTTTCGGTTTCCACCACCCGAACGCAGTGGAGCTGCGCCCCAAACTCGGCCACGGGGCCTTGGAGCTGCTTCCAAATCTCGATGGCCAAGTTCTCGGTAGACGGAAGCTTGCCCAGCATGAACGTAGCGTCGTGGTTGAGGTGCTTGTGGTCCAGCGGATCAATGACGAACTTCGTCATCAAACCCTTAAGGTCGACGAGGTTCATGACAAACCCGGTTTGGGGATTGACCTCGCCCTTCACCGTTACCCAGACCTCAAAGTTGTGGCCGTGGCCGTAATCCCACGAACACTTTCCAAACAGACGTTGGTTTTCTTCGGGGCTCAGCGCGTCATTATACAACCGGTGCGCGGCGCTAAAAACCTCGCGGCGTTGGATGTATACCACGGGTTACTTGGCGTTAACCAGCTTGGTTTTCAGGGGCTTTCCCGGAGCGGTGCGGAAGGTGACCTGGGCAGAACGGGCGTCTTTGGCACCCGAAACGCTCACGCGTACGCTCGATTCGCCCTTGGTTCCGAGCACCACTTCGTCGCGGTTCGCGTACTTAACCTGAAAGGCGGGACTGGTCCAAGTGCCGTTTTCCTCGACCTGAACCGACTGAATGCTCAATTGCTGCTGAACGGGCTTATCGACGGTGATTTGCAGGCCTTGGGTCGTGGAGCCAAGCGTGAATTTGGGCGCTCCGCAGCCGGTTAGGGCAAGCACGGCGAATGCGAACGCACCGAATCGGAAAAAACGAGATGAAATCATGGGGCAAAGGTCGCAAATTACCACGAACCTGACGCGCCGCCGCCGCCAAAACTTCCGCCGCCGAACCCGCCAAACCCGCCGCCACCGAATCCACCGCCGCCGCGACCGCCAAATCCGCCGCCCGAGGGGAATCCGCCCATGGGGCCAAACCACATTCCGCCGCCGCGACCGCCAAAACCACCGCTGTTCTTGCCGCGCTGGGCAAACAAGAAAATAACCACCAGCGCAACGACCACTCCGAAGGGAAAGGATCGTCCTTTTTCGCGTTCCACCGCCTCAAACTGACCCGAAAGGCGTTGGGCAACTTCAGTGGCTACCGCTTCAATACCCGCTGCATACTGCTGTTCGCGAAACGCGGGCTTCAGGGTGTTTTCAATAAGCTGGTGGCTGACGAGGTCCGTAATGGTGGGTTCCAGGCCGCGGCCAACTTGAATGGCCATTTTTCGGTCCTCGAGGGCAATCAGGACCAGCATGCCGTTGTCTGCCGCTGCTTGGCCAATTCCCCATGCTTCGCCGGTTTGGGCCGCCACAAAATTGAGGTCGTCGTTCACGCGGTCCACAAAAAGCACCGCAATTTGGGTTGAGGTGCTGTCGTTGATGGCGTTGAGCACGGCCTCGAGGCGCGCTTCTTCGTCGGCCTGAAGCACCGGGGTAGTGTTGCGCCAAACCACCAGGCCTTCGCTGGGACTCGGCTTTTCCCAAGGTTGCGCGTTCAGGCCAAAGCCGACCGCCAAAAATGCAATCAAGAGCCTCATCCGCGCGAAACTTCGTTGCTGAGTTCGTCGTGGTCGCGGGCACCCTGGTGCGGAAAATGCTCGGCCAGCGCGCGTCCCGCTTCGGCAACCCCATACTCCAGGGCTTCGACCCAGCGGCCCGCCTTCAGTTCGGGAATCATGGCGTCGCGGATTCCGTCCCAAAACGCCTGACCCACCTTGGTGTGGATGCCGGCGTCGCCGAGCACCGCAAACTTGTGGCTTTCGAGCGCGAGGTAGAACAGGATGCCGTTGCGTTCCGCGGTGCGGTGCATGCCCAGTTTGGTGAAGGCCTTTTGGGCGTCGCGGAGTGCGTCCCCGCTGCAGCGGTCGTTCAGGTGAACGCGCACCTCTCCCGAGGTCACGCGCTCGGCGGCTTCAATCGCCGCCACAATGCGCTGTTCCTGTTCGGGCTGGACGGTCATTACTCGAAGCTGACTTCGGGAGCCTCCTGGGCTTCAACCTCGGCCTCAAAGTAGCCGCGCGATTCAAATCCGCCCAAGGCGGCAACGAT
>JACCDL010164571.1_pt1 | contig 19492 bp, 19 predicted proteins | sample 7441931 | NCBI WGS metagenome assembly JACCDL01 (sample SAMN15323437, study PRJNA562643) | freshwater metagenome | isolation source: river surface water | place: USA:Blue River Watershed | collected 2017-08-16 | reverse complement strand
TGTTTCCTAATCTGTCTGAACGTCGACATAGTCAAGGTACTCGGTTGTCTGGAGGAGAACAACAGATGCTAGCGGTAGCGCGAATTTTGCGTACCGGTGCCAAGCTCTTATTGTTAGATGAAATTTCCGAAGGTCTGGCGCCGGTGATCGTACAAGCATTGGCGCGTATGATTTTGTCGCTTAAATCACAGGGGTACACGATAGTGATGGTTGAGCAGAATTTCAGATTTGCTGCGCCGCTAGCGGATCGGTTTTATGTCATGGAGCATGGGCAGATTGTTGAACAGTTCGCCGCCGCTGAACTCAATAGCAAAACAGCAGTGCTAAACGAATTGTTGGGGGTCTAACATGGAACTTTTTGGTATTCCTATGTCGGCTCTGTTGGGGCAATTGCTGCTAGGTTTGGTTAACGGCTCGTTTTACGCGATGCTATCGCTGGGTCTTGCGGTGATTTTTGGTTTGCTCAATGTGATTAATTTTGCCCACGGTGCCTTGTACATGATGGGTGCGTTTCTCGCGTGGATGGGGCTGAATTATTTCGGTATCAATTACTGGGTCATGCTGATTGTGGCTCCGATACTGGTGGGACTATTTGGCATCATCATCGAAAAAACGATGCTGCAGTGGCTCTATCGGTTGGATCATTTATACGGTTTGCTACTCACGTTTGGTATCACGCTAATGTTAGAGGGCATATTTCGCTCTTTCTATGGTGTGTCCGGTCAGCCTTTTTCAGTGCCATCCCAACTCGCGGGTGCGACTGATTTAGGTTTCATGATTTTGCCTAATTACCGTGCATGGGTTGTCTTTGCATCGGTCGTGGTGTGTTTGATGACGTGGTTCGTGATCGAAAAAACGCGTTTGGGTGCGTATCTGCGTGCAGGTACTGAAAACCCCAAGATGGTAGAAGCGTTTGGTATCAATGTGCCGTTGATGGTCACTCTCACGTATGGATTTGGTGTAGCACTCGCGGGTTTTGCGGGTGTGTTGGCAGCACCTGTTTTGCAAGTATCGCCTTTGATGGGATCCAATTTAATCATCGTTGTTTTTGCGGTGGTGGTGATTGGTGGCATGGGCTCGATACTCGGATCGATTCTGACCGGACTAGGGCTCGGTGTGATTGAAGGCCTGACCAAAGTGTTCTATCCCGAGCTTTCTGCGACGGTAGTTTTCATCATCATGGCGATTGTTTTATTGATTCGCCCCGCGGGCCTGTTCGGCCGCGAGAAATAAGGAGTCGCCACCATGTTGAAAAAACTCGGTTACGTTGCTGTATTAGTGGGCGCTTTGGCTGCACCTATGTTTTTATATCCGGTGCTGTTGATGAAAATTCTGTGCTTCGCGTTGTTCGCGTGCGCATTTAATTTATTGATTGGCTTTACAGGTCTGCTGTCGTTTGGTCATGCCGCATTTTTTGGTGGTGCCTCGTATATCGCCGGACATGCGTTAAAAGTCTGGGGCGTTCCAACAGAGCTAGGTCTTTTATTGGGAGTTGTCTTTGCTGCCCTGATGGGTCTGCTGGTCGGTAAGTTAGCGATTCGCCGACAAGGTATTTACTTCACCATGATTACCATGGCGCTGTCGCAGATGCTGTTCTTCGTATTTCTGCAAGCACCGTTTACCGGCGGTGAAGATGGTTTGCAGTCAATTCCTAGAGGAACGCTGTTAGGTAGTATCGATCTGAAAAATGATTTGACTATGTATTACGTGGTGTTGGGCATAGTGATTGCCTCTTTCTTGCTGATAGTTCGTATCATTCATTCGCCGTTTGGTCAGGTGCTAAAGGCAGTAAAAGAGAATGAGCCGCGTGCTATCTCACTGGGCTACGACACGGATCGCTACAAGTTACTGGCCTTTGTATTGTCGGCTGCATTAGCGGGATTAGCGGGTTCAACTAAAGCTGTCGTACTGGGTTTTGGTACCTTAACGGATGTGCATTGGTCGATGTCAGGTCTGGTGGTGTTGATGACGTTAGTGGGTGGTATGGGAACCTTGCTGGGGCCTGTAGTCGGCGCCATTATCATCATTGCGTTGGAAAATAAACTTGGTGATTTTGGTACCTGGTTGGCGTCGATCACTCACATAGAATGGTTTAACACCATCGGTGAATCGGTCACGATGGTGACAGGATTTATTTTCATCATGTGCGTGCTTGCTTTTAGACGCGGCATCATTGGTGAATTAGCGGCGCGGATACGTTGATATCAGGTTTACGCACCTACCACTTTAAAAACTGAGAAGTAAACAAACAAGCTAACGACATGAGCAAAGCAAGTTTTCATTGGGAAGATCCCTTCTTACTCGATCAGCAGTTAACCGAAGAAGAGCGCATGGTGCGCGATGCAGCGGCTGTGTATGCACAAGAAAAGCTGACGCCTCGTGTGCTCGAAGCATTTCGTAACGAGCGCACTGATCCTTCTATTTTTCGTGAGATGGGTGAGCTGGGAATGTTGGGAGCCACTATCCCCGCTGAATACGGTGGCGCTGGATTAAATTACGTTAGCTACGGGCTTATCGCACGTGAGATTGAACGCGTTGATTCTGGCTTTCGCTCGATGATGAGTGTGCAAAGCTCGTTGGTGATGCTGCCTATTTATGAATTTGGAACCGAAGCACAAAAGCAAAAATATTTACCTAAGCTCGCTACGGGTGAGTGGATAGGTTGTTTTGGCTTGACTGAGCCAGATCACGGATCTGATCCCGGTGGCATGGAGTCACGTGCGAAAAAAGTGGATGGTGGCTACAGCCTATCCGGTTCGAAAATGTGGATTAGTAATAGTCCGTTAGCTCAGGTATTTGTAGTGTGGGCGAAAGACGATGAGGGAAAAATTCGCGGTTTCATTCTCGAAAAAGGATGGAAGGGTCTCTCGACACCGGCGATTCACGGCAAGGTCGGTTTGCGCGCATCCACTACCGGTGAGATCGTGATGGATCAAGTGTTTGTTCCTGAAGAAAATGCGTTCCCAGAAATCCGTGGATTAAAAGGTCCGTTTACCTGTTTAGATGCCGCGCGCTTTGGTATTTCATGGGGTGCGTTGGGTGCAGCCGAGTTTTGTTGGCATACCGCGCGCACCTATACGTTGGAGCGTAAACAATTTGGTCGTCCGTTAGCCGCGAATCAACTCATACAAAAAAAATTAGCCGACATGCAAACCGACATCGCGCTGTCATTGCAGGGATGTTTGAGGCTAGGTCGTATGCGTGATGAAGGTACGGCAGCGGTTGAAATTACGTCCATCATGAAACGCAATTCATGCGGTAAAGCTTTGGATATTGCTCGCATGGCGCGCGATATGTTGGGTGGTAATGGGATTAGCGATGAGTATGGCGTTATTCGTCACGTAGTCAATCTTGAAGTGGTGAATACGTATGAAGGTACGCATGATATTCACGCACTGATACTGGGTCGCGCCCAGACCGGCATTCAGGCTTTTTTCTGAGTCTTGCTATGGCCGGTGCGCTGGATGACATAAAAGTTGTCGATCTTTCGCGCGTGTTGGCGGGCCCGTGGTCTACGCAAAATTTAGCGGATTTGGGTGCCGACGTTATAAAGATAGAGCGCCCCGGAGTCGGTGACGATACGCGCAGCTGGGGTCCACCTTTTGTATCGCACACAGAAGGTGATGCTCAGGACGCCGCCTACTTTTTTTGCGCGAATCGAAACAAGCGTTCCCTCACGTTAGATTTCACGACGGATAAAGGTCGTGAAATTTTAATCAAGCTGATCGCGCAAGCCGATGTGCTGATTGAAAATTATAAAGTCGGCGGCCTGAAAAAATATGGCCTTGATTACGACTCACTATCTCGTATTAATCCTCGTCTCATTTATTGCTCTATTACTGGTTTTGGCCAAGACGGTCCGTATGCTGATCGACCCGGCTATGACGCTTTAGTTCAAGCTATGGGTGGTCTGATGAGTGTTACCGGCGAGCCTGATGATGTGCCAGGTGGTGGTCCGCAAAAAGTCGGTGTAGCGGTTGTCGATATTCTCACTGGCTTGTATGCGACGAATGCGATTCTCGCAGCGCTGTTACATCGCGCTAAGAGTAATCAAGGTCAGCATATCGATATCGCTTTGTTAGATGTGCAGGTAGCTGCGCTGGCAAATCAGTCTGGTAATTATTTATTGAGTGGCAGAGTACCTCAACGTATGGGCAGTGCTCATCCCTCTATCGTTCCGTATCAGCCGTTCGCTTGCGCAGATGGTCATGTGATGCTGGCTATTGGTAACGACGGTCAATTTGCAGCGCTGTGTCGCGCGGCTGGACAAGCCGCTATCGCGAATGAAGAACGGTTTGCAACGAATGCGATGCGCGTTCGTCATCGCGCTGAGTTGATCAAGGTACTAACACCTTTAATGATGCAGCATAGCGTAGAGACATGGTGTGAGTTAGCGCAGCAAGAAGGTTTCCCCTGTGGGCCGATCAATACGATCGATCGTGTTTTTCGTGATCCGCAAGTGTGCGCACGTGAGATGAAGATTCAGATGAATTCGCCCAGCTATGGCGCGCTGGATTTGGTGGCTTCACCGATGCGACTCTCTGCTTCACCGGTGAGTTATCGTCGTGCGCCGCCCTCGCTGGGACAAGACACACACGAAGTACTGCGTGATCTTCATTACTCGGATGATGAAATTGCTAGCCTGCGTGATTCTGGCGTTGTCTAACGTTATTTAACGATATTTAACGATATTTAACGATAGCTAACCAAACCGCCAAATCAATGGCGAGCTAACGTTATTTTAGTAAAGGATTTTTCTCTTGATAGTCGAGGAAAGCCTGATGGGTACTGAGGAAAATTTTATCCCGCATGCGTTCACCGAGTGCGGTTTGTTCCAGCCTATCCTGAACGGGTCCCTTTACTTCAGCAAATTGCAGCGTAATATTTCTTGCCGATAGAGTTTTTTCAAGCTCAGTCAACATACCCAATGCGGTCGTGTCGAGTTGATTGACAGCCGACAGGATGAGTAACACGCAATTCGTTGCTGGATTTTTGCTGAGTAAGCCTTCAATTTTTTCTGCGATGAGCTGAGAGTTGGCAAAGTAAATGCTCTCATCAATACGTAACGCGATTAGCCCTGGGAAAACGTCTACCTGATGACGCTCTACATTTCTGAAGTGTTCAGTCCCAGGGACGCGACCGACTAAGGCCATATGCGGGTGACTACTACGCCATACAAGTACCGCGAGCGACATCGCGACACCAATCACAATACCTTCTTCGACGCCAAACACAATAACGCCTGTGAAAGTTAGCAGCAGAGCGATAGCATCGGCTTTATCGTAGTGCCAGGCTTCTTTGAGTGTGTGCGTATCAATTAGCCCTATGACTGCCACAATAATCGTGGCTGATAGTACTGCTTGCGGCAGGTAGTAAAACCACTCGGTTAAGCCAGCGATAACGATCGCCATCAAAACAGCAGAAACGATACCTGCTGCAGGCGTTTGTGCACCCGCAGAAAAATTTACCACTGACCGAGCAAAACCACCGGTAACTGGAAAACCACCTGAGAGAGCACTAGCGACATTCGCCGCACCAATGCCGACGAGCTCGCGATTGGGATCGATACGTTGACTACGCTTGAGTGCCAACGATTGACCAACGGAGACACTCTCGACAAATCCCACCAGCGATATCAACAACGCAGGCAACCAGAGGGTGTGGATTTGATCCCAATGAATGGAGGGTAGTGCTATGGTAGGCAATCCTCCAGGTACGCTTCCCACGATCGATACTTTGTCGGTTTGATCGAGCTCATAGCTTGCAACGAGTGCAGTTGCAACGATGACCACGGCCATAGGCGCTAGTTTAGTGATGAGGTCAGATCTTTTTGTTGAGATGCCCATCTGCTTTAGTAGCGGGCCGAGATAGTTACGTGCAAATAATAGGAAAACGACTGCACTTAAACCCAAGAGTGCGGTCGTTGTGTTGGTCTCATGCAGATGCTGCGCCAGATTGTTAAGTGACGATACAACGCCTGAAGAAGAAAACTGCAGCCCGAGCAAATACTTAAGCTGCCCGATGGCGATCAATACGGCGGAACCAGAGATAAACCCACTGATGACCGGATGACTGAGAAACCACGCTAAAAAACCCAGCCGCAAAAAACCGGCAGCTAGCAGCATCACGCCTGATAGCAGTGCAAGAAGAATAGACAGCGAAACGTACTCAGCGGAGCCTTGCGATGCCAGTGGCATCAATGCACTCGCTGTCATCAATGAAGAAACGGCGACTGGGCCGACTGCCAGAGTCATGCTGCTGCCAAATAAGGCATAGGCCACCATGGGTAGTAGGCTGGCATAAAGCCCGATCTCGGGTGGCAATCCAGCTAGCATGGCATATGCCAGACTCTGAGGAATCAGCATGACAGTCACGATCAGACCTGCTGTGATATCGCCAGCAATGAATTGGCTCTGATAGGTTTTTAGCCACCTAGGTAGCGGTAAGGCAAGACTCATAAGTCAATCTTTGCTTGAAGCTTCATGAGCCAATTGATTTAGATTTTGTGAGCGAGCGCCGCTGCGGCAAAAAGCCAGTAGGGGGGCAGGACGAGTGGCCAGCAGTTCAGCAAATTTTCGGGCTTGCTGTTCAGTGATCTGACCGCTGACGACGGGAAGGTACTCATACTTGAGTCCGGCGGCGTGTGCCGCGGCCTCCATCATTGCACTGGTCGGTTGATCCGCACCGCCTTCGCCGTCAGGGCGGTTATTTACTACCGTCTTGAAACCCATGGCGGCGACTTCCGCCATATCTGAGGGACTAAGCTGCGGTGCTGTTCCAAATTTGTCGGTGTGGCGTGTAATGTTTGCGCTCATGTTCTCTCCTTCAGGGCAGTGCTTTTTTATAAACAGATCGGGGTAAAATCAATTTCATGGAATACATTATATTGACAAATAAACTGTAAGTAAATATAATGTATTCAGATTAATTAAATGCTCGGAGCTGATAATGGTTGCGAATTCACACCCCCACGTCCATGGGATTTTCGATCCTGCTACTTGGACCGTCACCTATGTGGTCTATGAAAAAGCAGGCAGCTCATGCGTCATTATCGACCCAGTTCTCGACTATGACCCGAAATCGGGTCGCACCCGGACTGATACAGCCGATAAATTGATTAAATTTGTGGAAGAAAAAAAGTTGCATGTGGAGTGGATACTCGAGACTCACGCGCATGCCGATCACATTACGGCGGCCGCTTATCTGAAGCAAAAGCTGGGTGGCAAAACGGCGATTGGCGACCATATTCCAGCGGTGCAAAAAGTATTCAAGGGTATTTTTAATCTGGAGTCTGGCTTCGCGACCGATGGCTCACAGTTTGATCATCTCTTAAAGGATGGTGAGGAATTTCATTTTGGCGATTTGACCGGCAGCACTTTGTTCGTACCGGGTCATACTCCGGCATGCGTTGCGTACCAGATTGGTGATGCGGTATTTGTGGGTGACACGATGTTTATGCCGGATGTGGGTACTGCACGTTGTGATTTTCCTGGCGGTGACGCAAAAGTATTGTATGGATCAGTCAAAAAAATACTGAGCTTGCCTGACACTACGCGTTTGTTTATGTGTCATGACTACCCGCCGAATAACAGACCAGTGGCGTTTGAAACGACGGTGGCTGAGCAACGTGCAAAAAATATTCATATGCACGATGGCATCACTGAAGATCAGTTTGTAAAGATGCGAACGGAGCGTGATGCAACGCTAGAAATGCCGGTACTGATTTTACCTTCGGTGCAGGTGAACATTCGTGCAGGTGATATGCCGCCGAAAGATGACAACGGTATCGCATATTTGAAAATACCTGTGAATGCTCTATGAAGAGCGATCGTTTAGAACATAAAAAAAGCCCGCGCTGCATGCGCGGGCTTTTTATTTCAGCGCTTACTAATTACAGGCCGCCGTTTTGCTGAGCAACCATCATGTACAGCATAGGAATCGACAGCATCGTGTTAAAGCGTGAAGTCAGCATCGCCAAGCGTGCAGCGGCTGCTTTTTCTTCAGGCTCAACGGTGACTATGCCCAATGCTTTTTTCTGATTTGGCCAGATGATGAACCACACGTTGAATGCCATCACCAGCGCTATCCACATACCAATACCAATCGCGTGTACTGGCTGGCGCAGGCCCAGTGCATCGGCCAAATAGCCATTCATCCACGCAACTAACAACCCAGTGACAACAGTCGCCAACGCTGCATAGCGGAACCAGAACAGCGCCGTTGGTGCAATCACTTTACCAATCGCAGGCTTTTGCTCGTCTGGGATTTTAGGCATCGATGGAATTTGTACAAAATTGAAGTACCAGAGCAGGCCAATCCACATGATGCCCGACACTACGTGTAACCAGCGCATGAAGAACGCGCCCCAAGCATGACCCATTTGCGGACCGGCACCGGCCACGCTGCTAGCGATCAAGATCAGAAGGATCAAAATCACGATCCCGGCGATGATCGTTCGTCCTAAAGATTGCAGAATTGCAGCCATCACTACCTCCCAAAAATTTCACATGTCAATTTTTATACGGGTTTCAATCCATTTGAAGCCCTTGTAAATCCGCGCGAAGTATAGCCTAAGCGGCAATTTCTCATGGAATGGACTGAAAATCCCGCGATTCTGCTCAATCTTTAGGGGAGGGTCGCGCCGCGATGTCCACCAAGGTGCTGCCTCCGGCCAGCGTGAGTTTGAGCCGTTGTGGTGGTTGTATTTCGGAAGGTTGGCGCAGTACTCGACCCGATTCATCAGCCAAGATCGCATAACCGCGCTCCAGCGTGCGCTGAGGCGCCAGCAGTTCAAGTTGATCGTTGGCGGATTCAAGGGCGTGTTGCCAGCCGGTTAGTCGTGAATTAAATGCCGTCTGCAGTTGCGCCGTTTTAGCGCTTAAGCGTGCGCGAGGCATGCGGGTATCTGGCAAAGCATGTTGCAAGCGGTTGCGTGCTTGTTCGATGCGAAAGCGTGCACCGGTAATGGGTGTGGTGGCGCCATGGCGTAAGCGGTTTAGCAAACTTGATAGCCGCAGCTTTTGATGGTCAATCGCCATGCTGGGGCTGAGTAATCGGTGAGCCATCCAGTCCAGGGTTTGCGAATGATCGTCCAGCACTCGTCGCAATCCATCGGTTAAGTCCAGCGCGTGCTGGTGCAGCTCGGCCAGCCAATCCTCAGTGGGAATAGCGGCCATTTCTGCAGCAGCCGTTGGTGTTGGTGCACGAAGATCAGCCACAAAGTCGGCGATGGTGAAATCGGTTTCATGCCCCACACCGGAAACCACCGGAATAGTTGAGTTAGCAATCGCACGAGCGACGCGCTCATCATTGAATGACCAAAGATCTTCAAGGCTACCGCCGCCACGACAAACAATCAGCACATCGCATTCAGCTCGATCAGATGCGGTGTTAATAGCCGCAGCAATTTTTTCTGCCGATCCTTCGCCTTGTACAGCAGTGGGATACAGAATGATGGGGATATGCGGCGCACGGCGGCGCAGTGTGGTGATGACGTCGCGTAAGGCCGCTGCTTGCGGACTGGTTACGATACCGATCTGACGCGGAAAAACCGGTAGCTCGCGTTTACGATCCGTATCGAATAAACCTTCGTCGGTTAGTTTGGCCTTTAATTTCAAAAAGGCTTCATACAGATTGCCAACACCTGCTTTACGCATGGCTTCGACATTCAGCTGAAAATCTCCGCGTGCGGCATACAAGCTAACTACGGCGCGCACTTCAATCTTGTCACCTTCTCGTGGAGCAAAATCAACAAACTGCGCTCGCCCACGAAACATTACCGCCCGCACTTGGGCCGATGCATCCTTCAGTGTGAAATACCAATGGCCAGAAGCGGCACGGGTGAAGTTTGAAATTTCGCCGCTGATCCAGGTAAGTGGAAAGCTACGCTCCAACAAACGACCGACGGCTTGATTCAGCTGACTGACGGTCAGAATCTCGGAGTTGCTGCTATCGCTGGGTTGGCTTTCAGTGAACATGTATGCGGTCGCAGTAGAAGATGAGTGCGTATTGTCGCTGCTCAGCGTGATTATCGCACTCATGAGCTCGTGAGCTATGACCTCGTGCCTAGTTAACGGGCGAAGTGTGAGCGGCGTGATTTTTTGTCGTTGAATCAGTGACTTTGCTAAAACCAAGCAAGCTTATTCACAGACTTGCCCACACGTTCTGTGTATAACTAGTTTAAGGCAAGCTATATAATCAATTAAGATATAAGAAAGTAAGTAATTGCTTTTTTCGACGATTCGACCCAACTGTATTGGCACTGAGCGCCCGCCATAGCTTGCTGCGGGTTAGCAATGCGGTTACAGTCGCCTCCATTCTTTCCTTTGTGCAGGAGAACGCATTTGTTTGCGATCATTCAAGCAGCCGGTTGGCCGATTTGGTTTTTGCTTATCGCGTCGGTCATATCCGTTACCGTGATTATTGAGCGACTGCTTTATCTACGCGCCGCTAGAATTCTTCCACCTAACTTACTGCCTGAGGTGATTGCAGTAACTCGCTCGGGCAGTGTTGATGCGGAAGTGGTGGAGCGCTTAGAAAGTAATTCGCCCTTGGGTCGTGTTCTGGCCGCGGGTATGCGCAACCGCGAAGCGTCGCGCGAGGTGATGAAAGAAGCGATTGAAGAAGCCGGTCGTGCAGCCGCACACCAGCTCGAGCGTTATTTAACGACCTTAGGAACGATTGCCACGTTAGCGCCCTTGATGGGCTTGTTCGGCACCGTGATCGGCATGATCGAATTATTCGGAGCCACGGGTGGTGTCGGTGCCGATCCACTGCAAGTGGCCCACGGTATTTCGGTAGCGCTGTATAACACGGGTTTTGGGTTGGCTGTGGCCATGCCATCGCTGGTTTTTCATCGGCACTTTCATGCCTTAGTCGATGGTTTTGTGATCGACATGGAGCAGCAAGCTGTGCGCTTTGTTGATACTGTTACCGGTCAGCGAGACTGAGATGAATTTTCGAAAAGGCCAGCGGCGCGCACCGCCTGAGATTAATCTAATTGCCTTCATCGATGTGTTGTTGGTGATTTTGATTTTTCTGATGGTGAGTACGACATTCAGTAAATTCACTAGTCTTAACGTGAGTCTTCCGTCGGCTGAGGCGGATTCAAGCCCATTACCCAAATCGATTACGGTCGCAGTTGATGCGCAAGGTCATTACGCTATTCAACAGCAGCGCGTAGCGGCTACTGATCCAGCATCGCTGGCCACAGTGTTGCGTGAGGCAGCCCACGGAAATGCTGAGATGACGGTGGAGATTCATGCGGATGCGATGGCCAGTCATCAGTCGGTCGTGCAGCTGATGGAAGCGGCGCGCATTGCGGGATTACCTAAATTGGTATTCGCTGCTCAGTCGGGCGCGGCGCGCTAGCTAATCGTCGGATGTTCATCTATTTTCTTAAGCCTACTCAGGCATAGCATGACGCAGCGATCGTCGATTGAAATATTCCTAACTCGCGCTTGGCTTAGTCGCGGTCTCATGGCGTGGTTGTTGTGGCCGATTTCTTTGCTATTTGGATTACTTACTGCGATCCGTCGTTGGTTGTTTGCGGTGGGCGCGCTTGAGCAAACGCATTTACCTGTCCCAGTGATTGTGGTCGGTAATATTTATGTCGGTGGGACCGGCAAAACTCCTTTGGTGATTTGGTTAAGCCGGTGTTTACGCGATCAAGGATTTGTACCCGGTGTGATTTCGCGTGGTTATGGTGGTGATGCTAACCGAGTGGTAGAAATCAACGCGCAGATGTCGCCGGATGATATTGGTGATGAACCTTTGCTTATCCTACAAAGAGCGGGTGTGCCGTTAGTCGTGGGGCGCAATAGAGTTAGCGCGGCGAACGCTTTATTGAATGCACATCCGGAAGTGAATGTGATTATTTCTGACGATGGTCTACAACATTACGCTCTAGGTCGCGATATCGAAATTCTTTTATTTGACGAACGCGGCATCGGTAATGGCTGGTTGTTACCTGCAGGGCCATTGCGCGAGCCGGCATCGCGGCGATTTGATTTTCGCGTGTTGAATGGATTAGCGTCTGTGGGAGAAAATTCATTTTCCATGCAGCTCGTCGGTCAGCATGCTGAGCAGTTAATTAACCGAGCGCAGACCAAAGCGCTCAAAGAAATTCCAGACAATGTATCGATTGCGGCTGCTGCAGGTATTGGGCATCCCGAGCGTTTCTTTACGATGCTCAAACAGTGTGGCGTGAACGTACAAGAACAGATCGCTTTGCCCGATCATTTTGATTACGCCACTAATCCATTTGTGTCATTACAGGCAGACATCATTCTGATCACTGAAAAGGATGCAGTAAAATGTAGTAGGCGAAATGGCTTGGCGGATGATCCCAGACTGTGGGTAGTACCTGTTGAAGCAGCCATTGCAGGTCCGTTTTCTGAACATCTTGTGGAGAAATTGCGTGGATACCCGACTGCTTGATATTCTTGTCTGCCCTCTGTGCAAAGGGCCATTGAAGTTCGACAAGCAAGCACAAGAACTCATCTGTAATCCCGATCATCTGGCGTTTCCGATCCGCGATGGCATTCCAATTATGTGGGCAGAACAAGCGCGCGATATGAACGCAGCTAGCTCGCAGCAGAGCGATTCAGTTAAATAGCTTTGCATTTCTAACGCCATTTTTCATGAGCTTCACAATTATTATTCCGGCCCGAATGGCATCAACACGCTTGCCGGATAAGCCGCTTGCTGATTTGGGCGGCAAACCCATGATCGTACGTGTGGCTCAGCGCGCTGCAATGTCGCGTGCGTCGCGCATTGTGGTGGCCACCGATCATGCAGATATTTTTGCAGCGTGCAAGTCGCATGACATAGCCGTACACATGACGCGCGCCGATCATCCATCGGGCACCGATAGGATTGCCGAGGTCGCGACTGCGCTGGCGTTAGCAGATGATCAGGTGATTGTGAATGTGCAAGGTGATGAGCCATTGATTGATCCTGAATTAATCAATGAGTGCGCCTCGCTGATAACTGAACAGGTTCCGATGGCAACCGCAGCGCATCCGATTGATCAGATCGCTGATGTATTTAATCCGAATGTCGTGAAAGTTGTGCTCGATAGCTCTGGACATGCTTTGCTGTTTTCTCGTGCACCTATTCCCTGGCATCGCGATGCTTTTGCGGTGAGCGATATAAAAGATCTACCCGCAGGTTACGAGCCACTCAGACATATCGGTTTATATGCGTATCGACGCGATTTCCTCGGTCGCTATTCATCATTGCCTAAGTCACCACTCGAAGATATCGAGGCACTCGAACAACTTAGGGTGCTCTGGAATGGTTTTCATATTGCAGTGCGACGAACATCGCACGTCCCGCAAGCAGGCGTTGATACACCTGAAGATCTTGAGCGAGTGCGCCGGTATTTTGCCGTTTGAGCAAGACTCTGGCGGGAGCAAACCCCCGACATTGATGGATTCTGTGGTAACTTTCGTGCGGACTATTCGGGAGACACACCGGTTGCTGGCAGTAGCTGCGTGGTTGCCGGTTTTATAAAAAACGTAAGGAATTAGTAATGCGGTTGATTTTGCTTGGAGCGCCCGGTGCTGGAAAAGGCACGCAGGCTGCGTACATAAAAGAACGTTTCAATATTCCACAGATCTCCACGGGCGATATGTTGCGCGCGGCTGTCAAAGAAGGTACGCCACTGGGCCTGGCCGCAAAAAAGGTAATGGATGCGGGTGGATTGGTATCTGATGAAATTATTATTGGCTTGGTCAAAGATCGCCTTAAACAAGCTGATTGTGCCAACGGCTATTTATTCGATGGATTTCCGCGCACGATTCCGCAAGCTGATGCAATGAAAGACGCGGGTGTCGCGATTGATTATGTGCTCGAGATTGATGTTCCAGATGAAGCGATTATTGAGCGTATGAGTGGACGGCGTGTTCATCCTGCCTCCGGTCGTACTTATCATGTGAAATTCAATCCGCCTAAGGTTGCTGGTAAAGATGATCAGACTGGTGAAGAGTTGATTCAGCGTGATGATGATCGTGAAGAGACCGTAAAAAAACGTTTGTCGGTCTATCACGAACAAACCAAAGTATTGGTAGGTTATTACAACGATTGGGCGCAATCAGGAAAATCCGGAGCGCCTAAGTATCGCAAGATCGCCGGCGTAGGTCCGGTCGATGAAATTCGCGATCGCGCGTTTGCCGCGCTGGAGAAGTAAAAGAGATGTTAATGAAAGCGGACTTCGGTCCGCTTTTTTCATGAGCGAAAGTTAGTCATCGTTGGTGGTTGTTTTGCTGATTCAGTTTCAAAGGTTGTAAGTGGCAGTTGTACATCGATCGCAGTACTGGCCGGTACAGGTTGGGCTGCAAATGAAGTTAATTTTGTTGCGAACAATTGGAGGAGAGATATGGCATCACAAGGACTGTGGTTTGCTGTGATATGCGGCCTCATCGCCGTTATCTACGGTTTGGTTTCTCGTAGCTGGATCCTGAGTCAGGATGCGGGTAATGCACGTATGCAAGAAATCGCTGCGGCGATTCAAGCAGGTGCTGCGGCTTATCTTGCACGTCAATACCGAACGATTGCCATCGTTGGTGTTGTGCTAGCAGTGCTGATAGGCGTTTTTCTTGACCTTAAAACGGCGCTGGGTTTTGTTGTCGGTGCGGTGTTGTCGGGTGCCTGCGGCTTCATCGGTATGAACGTCTCGGTACGTGCCAATGTGCGTACGGCTCAGGCGGCCACTCACGGCATTGGCCCGGCGTTGGACGTAGCCTTCCGTGGCGGTGCTATTACCGGCATGCTGGTGGTGGGTCTGGGTCTGTTGGGTGTCTCGCTGTTTTACTACTTCATCGGTGGTTTAGAGCATCCTGATTCAGCAACGCTTAAGCCTTTGCTGGGACTGGCTTTTGGATCATCGTTGATTTCTATCTTCGCTCGACTCGGCGGCGGCATCTTCACCAAGGGTGCAGACGTCGGTGCTGATTTGGTCGGTAAGGTAGAAGCTGGGATTCCCGAGGATGACCCACGTAATCCAGCCGTTATTGCAGATAACGTAGGTGACAACGTTGGCGATTGCGCTGGTATGGCTGCCGATTTGTTCGAGACCTACGCGGTGACATTGATCGCGACGATGGCATTGGGTGCGTTAATGGTGGCATCCGCTCCCGGTGCAGCGGTGATTTATCCGTTGATCCTTGGCGGTGTATCGATCATTGCTTCGATTATCGGTGTGATGTTTGTTAAAGCCAGCCCTGACATGAAAAACGTAATGCCTGCGTTGTATCGTGGATTGATTGTTGCCGGCGTGTTGTCACTGATCGCATTCTATTTCGTGACGACCATGGTATTCCCTGAGCCAATCACGATGGTGGGTGATCGTGTGGTGACCGCGATGCAATTGTTTGGATCATGTGCAGTGGGATTGGTGTTGACTGCAGCGATGGTGTGGGTAACTGAGTACTACACAGGTACCGATTTCGCGCCCGTTAAACACATCGCTCAAGCATCGACTACGGGTCATGCGACAAACATTATTGCGGGTATCGGCATCTCGATGAAATCGACAGCGTGGCCTGTTCTGTTTGTTTGCGCAGGTATCCTTGCATCGTTTTCATTAGCGGGTTTGTTCGGTATTGCAGTCGCTGCAACGTCGATGTTGTCGATGGCTGGCATCATCGTTGCGCTCGACGCTTATGGACCAATTACTGACAATGCCGGTGGTATTGCAGAAATGGCTGAACTGCCAGATAGCGTTCGTGACATTACCGATCCTTTGGATGCTGTTGGTAATACGACCAAGGCCGTGACCAAAGGGTATGCGATTGGATCTGCAGGTTTGGCAGCGTTGGTTCTCTTTGCTGACTACACCCATGCATTGCATGCGCGTGGTATTGAAATCGCGTTTGATCTCTCCGATCCTATGGTGATCGTCGGCTTGTTCATCGGTGGTTTGATTCCTTATCTGTTTGGCGCTATGGCGATGGAAGCGGTGGGTCGTGCGGCAGGTTCGGTGGTCGAGGAAGTGCGTCGACAATTCCGTGAAATTCCGGGCATCATGGAAGGTACGGGCAAGCCTGAATACGGCAAAGCTGTTGATATGTTGACTGCATCAGCGATCAAAGAAATGATGATTCCTTCATTGCTGCCTGTTGTTGTGCCTATCGTGGTTGGTTTGGTTCTTGGACCGAAGGCATTGGGTGGTTTGTTGATGGGTACCATCGTGACAGGTTTGTTCGTCGCTATTTCTATGTGTACCGGTGGCGGTGCTTGGGACAACGCTAAGAAATATATCGAAGATGGTCATCACGGCGGCAAAGGTAGCGAGGCGCATAAAGCGGCTGTTACTGGCGACACCGTTGGCGATCCCTACAAAGATACAGCGGGTCCTGCGGTTAATCCGCTGATTAAGATCATCAACATTGTGGCATTGCTAATCGTGCCGCTGTTGGCAGCCAAAGGTATTTTTGGCTAATGATGTGATTGTTTTACATTGAAAAAGGCAGCTTAGGCTGCCTTTTTCTTTTGGCGGTTATCATTACGGCTTGGCAGCGCTTTGCGCAATATGAGTTAGTGCCTATAGAGTTATTTATCGATCTGGAGAGAGCATGGAAATTAAGAATAATGTCTTCATCATTACCGGCGGAGCATCTGGCCTGGGCGCTGCAAGCGCACGCATGATTGTTGACAATGGTGGCAAGGTCGTACTCGCCGATGTGCAAGTTGAGGCTGGCGAAAAACTCGCTGCTGAACTCAACGGTAAATTTGTGAAGTGCGATGTGACCTCCGAAGCGGATGGTCTGGCAGTAGTAGCCGCTGCTGAATCGATGGGCACATTGGTTGGTTTGATTAACTGTGCGGGTGTGGCTCCAGCAGTCAAGACCGTGGGTAAAGATGGTGCGCATCCTTTGGATGTTTTTCAGCGCGTAGTAAACATCAATTTGATTGGTACGTTCAACATGGCGCGTTTGGCAGCTGTGGCGATGAGTAATCATGAGCCGAATGCTGGAGGAGAGCGCGGCGTGATCATCAATACGGCATCCGTAGCGGCGTATGACGGTCAGATCGGGCAAGCAGCGTATGGTGCGTCGAAGGCAGCGGTGGTTGGCCTCACATTACCTATGGCGCGTGACTTGTCGCGGAATGGTATTCGTGTGATGACGATTGCTCCGGGTATTTTCGAAACACCGATGTTGTTAGGTATGCCACAAGACGTGCAAGATGCTTTGGGGCGCATGGTGCCGTTTCCTCCACGTCTGGGTAAGCCGCATGAATATGCGCATTTGGCCAAAACCATTATCGAGAACACCATGATGAATGGTGAAACTATCCGTCTCGATGGTGCGATTCGCATGCAGCCAAAATAATTGCATTCACATGCAACCAAGGCGTGTAGGGAGCGAGCTTCCTACACGCTTTTTTTATGGCAGCCGCAGTGTGGTGCGGTGCGGTGTGGTGCAATGTTGCGTCATTGCGATAGTAGAGCAGAGGGCTTTTAGCCTGGGTCGGGTGCTGTTACTCTGAGGGTATGTCTGAGCCACAAAAAACAGCTTTGTTTCTGGCAGGTGGTGGCGCGCGCGCTGCTTACCAGGTGGGCGTTCTGCAAGCTATTTTTTCGTTGTTGAGTGAAACGGGTTGGCCGGCCGAGCGCAATCCCTTTGCCATTGTGTGTGGCACCTCTGCAGGCGCGATCAATGCCACAGCCTTTGCCAGTCGTTCAGATAATTTCGAAGAGAGCGTTACGCATTTAGTGAATGTGTGGCGTGGACTGAATGTTGAACAGGTTTATCGCGCCGATTCGATAGGCGTGATTCGATCAGGGGCGCGTTGGCTTTCTTTACTTTCGTTTGGATGGTTGCTGCGCAAGTGGCACTCTCAACCGCCGAATTCACTACTGGATAATTCCCCGCTGGCGGATTTGCTAAACAAAATGATCGATTTGCCGCGTTTGGATGCGGCTCTAGAGCGGGGAGCCATCGATGCATTGGCAGTGTCTGCCTCGTCGTATACCGCTGGCCGGCATGTCATTTTTTATCAGTCGGCAGTCGAGATTTCCCCATGGCAGCGGGCGCAGCGAATGTCGGTTCAGCAGCAAATCAGTATTGATCATCTGCTGGCTTCATCAGCCATTCCTCTTATTTTTCCTGCGGTGCCTTTGTATTGCAATGAACGCTGTGAGTATTTTGGTGATGGCTCTATGCGCGATGTGGCGCCTATTTCGCCGGCTATTCATCTGGGTGCCAACAAGGTGCTGGTGATTGGTGCGGGTAACGTCGGTGTGAAGCGTGAGTTCAGCCAGTTTTCCGGTTACCCCAGCCTTGCACAAATCGCTGGTCATGCCATGTCCAGTATTTTTTTGGATGGGCTGTCGTCGGACATTGAAAGGCTCAACCGGATTAACAGCACGCTAGCATTGTTAACCCCTGAACAGCGAGCGCTGACTCCTTTGCATCCTGTGGAAATGCTGGCCATAACACCGTCCCAGCCCTTGGATTTGATTGCCAGTCGTCATGTGGGTAGTTTGCCGCTGCCGATTCGTACTTTGCTATCAGCGATTGGTGCGACCGAGCAGCGCGGTGCTGCACTTGCTTCGTATTTGTTGTTTGAGGCTAGCTTTACCCGATCATTAATTGAATTGGGGCAAATTGATGTCTTAAAAAGGAAAAACGAAGTGTTGCAATTTTTTAAACCGTCTGAGGTTTAATTCGATTCTGCTTTATTCCATTTCTATTTGACAATTTCAGCCTTTGAGCCTCAGCCCAACCAATTCACTAGTTTATTGGGATGGCGCCCAGCAATCCTCCTAAAAATTACAATAAATCAGCCCCTCTCTGATGTTTATTGCCAAATAACTACCTGTATTTATGCCCTTGAGGTCGCTCAGGGGTTTTGCCCAGACCAAAGGACGGGTATCATCATGAGTTGCTGGCGATCAAGAGCCTAATAGGGGCAGCCGACAGCAAATCAGGACTAACGTGCGTACGCAGTCGTTGCAAAATTCACAATTACTTTGAAATTGCGTGCGTTTTTTGATGTTAAAAAATTACCGTGAACATTTACATGCTCAGCGCGCCTTTGCAGCGCGAGGACGAGGTCCAGGAAGTTATTCCGGCCAGTGGTCTGCTTCGCGCCGTTCCAACGAATGTGGTGCAGTCTATCCGCGCCTTTCGGGTTACCGAATTGCAGGAGGAGGCGGTTCGTCTCGGCCAGCATTTTCTTTATGCTCATTGCGCGCATGGGCAGACACGTCAACAAATGCTGGGCATTATTGCTGAATCGTTTTTTCTGCCTAAGCAATTTGCCAAAAATTATGATGCGCTGACTGAATGCCTGACTAAGGTGTTACATGAAGCGGGTGATCAAACTGGCTTTTTGGTGGTCTTGGAGCAGCTCCCAAGTACTCAGAAATTTGATAAAGAAGCCCGCGAAAACTTGTTGGATGTGTTTCGTGATGCGGCTGATTTCTGGGCTGAGAAAAAAATCCCATTCCGGGTGTTTTTCTCTTTTCAATAAGCAATCTCTC
>JACCDL011508053.1_pt1 | contig 19500 bp, 21 predicted proteins | sample 7441931 | NCBI WGS metagenome assembly JACCDL01 (sample SAMN15323437, study PRJNA562643) | freshwater metagenome | isolation source: river surface water | place: USA:Blue River Watershed | collected 2017-08-16 | reverse complement strand
TCGGCGTATCACTCACGGTATCGACACCGGCGGCGATTCCGCAGTCGATTTGACCGAGCGCGATTTTATTGGCGATCTGAATCGCGGCTTCGAGGCTCGTTCCGCAAGCGCGTTGCAGATCGTAAGCCGGCGTGTGCGGATCGAGCGTCGTACCGAGCACGCTCTCGCGCGCGAGGTTGAAGTCTTTCGAGTGCTTCATCACGGCACCCGCAGCGACCTCGCCGAGTTGTTTGCCAGCCAGTCCATACTTGTCGACCAAGCCCTGTAGGGCCGCGGTCAACATCGACTGATTGTCGAGTTTCGCGTAGGCGCCATGGGCTCGCGCAAACGGAATGCGCGAGCCGCCGATGATGGCAACGCGCCGAACTGACTGGCCGACCAACATATCAGCGCGCCTGACCTTGCTTCAGTCGCTCGTGATAGCGATCACGCAGTGCGCGGTGACGCGATTCGAGCGATTCGAGCTGACCATTGGCTACGACGAGTTCGGGCAAGCTCGAGACCTCGAGCGGATCGCCAGACCACATCACGAGATCTGCAGGGCGCCCAACGGCAATGCTGCCGAAGCGATCAGCGACACCAAAGATTTCAGCCGGGATGCGCGTGATGGCAGCAAGACCATCCGCAAAGGGCATTCCGTGACTGACCGCATTGCCGGCGGCTTGTCGGACTTTGCCCGCATCATGCACTTCGGGGCTGCGCATGGAGAAGGCGACCGTGACGCCCGCTGCGCGCAATCGAGCTGCGTTCGTGAGAGTCGCGCCCAAGCTGTCGAAGCTGTTCGGCAAGTTGTCGAGCGGGTCGAGAATGACCGGAACGCCTGCGGCTGCGAGCTCTGCAGCCACGCGCCACGCTTCGGCACCACCGCGGATCACGCCGCGGATTTTCTCTTCTTTGATGAACTGGAGTGTTCGGCGAATGTCGACGGCACGATCGACGTCGAAGACGAACGGACCCGCGCCCTTCAGATAGTCGAGCAGTACCTGACGACCCGAGGGCGTCAGCAGACGTTCGTCGTGCACCATGACCAAATTCGGCGCACGCGCTTCGACCACGGCCTGACGCAGCAACATGAATTGCGCGGCACGGCTACCACCCGAGAGATCGTTGGCATCGCCACCGACGTCGATGAACATCGCACGCTGATTGCCAGGCAGTGAGCCATCGAGCGACGTTGGAGCGCCGAGCCCCGCGACCAGGCTGCCACCTGAGACGGACCCCGGGGTGAGCACCGTGAAGGTCACGCCGTTGCTGCGATGGATCGGCAGCGACATCGACTCCGGATTGAAGGCCATGGTGACATCAAATTCGGGGCGCATTTGACCCAAGCGATGTGAGTGATCACCCGTCGTGCTCTCAAGGCCAATCTCTTCGAGACCGATACGCGCCAAACCACCGAACGTTCCCGGGGTCACCGCCTTGCCAGCTGCATCGACCACCTGCACACCGGCTGGCGCCGAGAGGTTCTTGCCGATAGCGGCGATGCGGCCGTCTTGCACCAAGAGATCGGTGTTCTGCAGCGGTGCAGTGGCGTCCGCTGTGACCGTGTGTACGGTTGCGTTGCGAATCAACAGAGACGCCGTGCCCGCTTGAGCGGTGACGGCTACGGTTGCGGCGAATAGTGCTGCCGTGCGGAAGAGTCCGCCCAAAATCTTTGAACTGATCATTGCAGCACCCCCTGTGCAGCCGGCTGGCCTAGCAAGAAATCCGAATGAGGAACGCCCGACTGAGCGCTGCGATCGAAGCGCAGCACGCCATCGATGAAGACGGCCTGAGCCTGCGCATAGACGCTGAACGGGTTGCCGTTCCAAACGACTACGTCAGCCATCTTGCCGGGCTCGATCGAACCCGTGCGGTCCTGAATGGAGAGCGCCTTGGCCGCGTTGGTGGTGACCCACTTGATCGCATGTTCAGGCGCGATCTCGCGTCCCATGCGACGCGCATAAGCAATGCCTTTCGCCGCTTCTTGATTCAGGCGCTGGATGCCCTCGGACGAATCGGAGTGCACGATGGCGCAGCCACCGGGTGCGGCATCGACGAGCACCATGTTCTCGGGGATCGCGTCGTAAGACTCCATCTTGAAGCCCCACCAATCCGCCCAGACTGCGGCGCACACGTTGTTTTCGGCGAGCAGATTCGAGATCTTGTACGCCTCGGTTGCGTGGTGGAACGCCGTGACTTTGTAGCCGAATTCTTTGGCCATATCGAGCACGATCGCCATTTCATCGGCACGGTAGCAGTGGTGTTGCACGTTGATTTCACCGCGCAAAACCGCTGACAGTGTCTCGAGGCGAAGATCGCGTTTCGGCGGTCGGAGCATCGGATTTTTCTCGCCCGCAGCGCGACGCGTCTCGTAGTTCTTCTGCTCGCGCATGTATTCCTGCGCTTCGATCCACTGCGCGCGCCATCCCGCCACATTGCCCATGCGGGTGGATGGCAGTACGCGACGATTGCCGTAGACGCGCTTCGGGTTTTCACCGCAGGCCATCTTCAGGCCATGAGGCGCCTCCGGGAATTTCATCCCTTGATAAGTGACCGACGGCACGTTTTTGACGGTGACCGAGCGACCACCGAACAAGTTCGCCGACCCAGGCAGTACATGCAAAGTGGTGATGCCACCCTCAAGCGCAGCCTCGAAGCCGGGGTCTTGCGGCCAGATCGAATGCTCGGCCCACACTTGCGGCGTCGAAGGCGCTGTTGCCTCGTTGCCATCCGAGTGTGCCTCGACACCCGGTGAGGCATAAACGCCCAGATGCGAGTGCACGTCGATCAGACCCGGTGTAACCCATTTGCCTTGGCCATCAATCAATTTGCCGCCCGCGGGCAGTTCCAGATTGCGGCCGATCGAGGCGATTTTGCCGTCGCGCAGCAGGACGTCGGCGCCATCAAGACGCTCGCCCGTGCCCGTGAGTACCGTGGCGCCGCGAATCAAGGTGGGAGCGCTTGTGGGAACCACGTAGGTGGACGGATATGCCGTCGTCACGCTGGTCGCAACGGGCACTTCGGTGCTCTTGCTGCTCTTGGCCGTGGTGGAGGCGGGTGCGCTGCTCGTGGCGCAGGCAGTGAGGGTCGCGAGTGCGCTGAGGAGCGTCAGCACGGCGATCGGGTGTCGTCGGGTGTCCATCGACATGGGGAGTGGTTCTCCGGTGGCAGTCTTCGGTAAATGGCGAGTCTATGACTTGCGGGTTGCGCCTGTCACACCCCATGCGGCAGGATGCGCCGCATGAGCTTCCAGAACTTCGAAGAGTTCTACCCATTTTATTTGGGTGAACACGCCGACCGCACTTCGCGTCGGTTGCACGTGATCGGCACTTCCGCCGCCGTGCTGCAGATTCTGGCAGCGATCGTGTTGCGCGAGCCGATGCTGTGTCTGACCGCTTTAGTGTCGGGATACGGCTTTGCCTGGGTGGGTCACTACGTGTTCGAAAAGAACCGACCTGCTACTTTCAAACATCCCCTCTACAGTCTGCGTGGCGATTTCCGCATGGCTCGTGAGGTTTTCAGCGGCCGCATTCCCTGGTAGGGACCCCACGATGTCGTCCCGTATCGATCGCGTCTTCGAACGCCGTTTGGCTTCGTTCGTCAATTCAGGCGAGCGTGGCGTGTTGCAGGGTGGCCGGCGCGGCGTCGAGAAAGAATCACTGCGCGTCACGCCAGCAGGTCGCATCGCCACGACGGCGCACCCAGCGGCACTCGGCTCTGCGCTCACCAACGATCACATCACGACCGATTATTCCGAAGCGCTGATCGAACTCGTCACGCCGACCTTCACTTCTAATTGGGAGTTGTTGCAGTACCTGTGTGATCTGCACCAATTCGTCTATCGGCATCTCGAGGACGAACTCCTTTGGGCGACGAGCATGCCTTGCGTGCTCGATGGCGATGCCAGTGTGCCGATCGCGCAATATGGCCCTTCGAATGTGGGTCGTATGAAGACGATCTATCGCGAAGGTCTCGGCATTCGATATGGCCGAGTGATGCAAGCCATCTCGGGCGTGCATTTCAACTATTCCTTTCCTCAAAAATTATGGGAGCCGTGGGCTGCTATTTGTGAGTCGCACGATCTCGGCTCGAAGTTCGTCTCGTCGAGTTACTTTGATTTACTACGCAACTATCGTCGCCACGGCTGGATCGTGCTCTATTTGTTTGGTGTGTCGCCGACCGTATGCAAATCATTTTTGCGAGCGCGGGGTGAGACATTGCCGGAGTTCACTCGCGGCACAGGTTGGGAGCCGTACGCGACATCCTTGCGCATGAGTGATCTCGGTTATCGTAACCGCAGCCAATCGGGCGTCGATGTTTCGGTCAATAGTCTCGAAGAATATGTGCGCGATCTCACTCGCGCGACGACGACCGTGCATCCGGAATACGAGCGTCTTGGCGTCAAGGTCGATGGTCAGTACCGGCAGCTCAACGCCAACTTGCTGCAGATCGAGAACGAGTACTACGCCTTCATCCGTCCGAAGCGCGTCGCGCGTTCGGGCGAGCGTCCCACTCGCGCGCTGACGCGGGCAGGGGTTGAATACGTTGAAGTGCGTGCGCTCGATGTCAGTGCCTTCGATCCGGTGGGCGTGAATCAGAACAAGATGCGCTTCCTCGAAGCGTTCCTTGCATTCTGTTTGATGCGTGAAAGTCCATTGATCGATCGCGACGAACAAGCCACGCTCGATGCGAATCACGTGAAGGTGGCAAGGTCTGGGCGCGAGCCGGGTCTCAAATTGAAGCGTGACGGTCGCGATGTCGACATGCTCACGTGGGCCTCGGAGATTCTCGATCAGATGCAGGGCATCTGCGAGTTGCTCGACGAGGGAGATTCCACCAAGCCCTACAGTTCAGCGCTCGCCGTGCAAGCAGCCAAAATCAAGGAAGTGGAGCTCACGCCATCAGCTCGCCTCATCCGCGAGTTGCGCGATACGGGCGAATCTTTCTTTGATCTGGCATTGCGAACCTCGGCGACTCACAAAGCCTACTTCCTCGATCTTTATCAGCCGAACGAATCGGTGCTGCGTCGGTTCGCCGAAGAAGCCGAAGAGTCGCTGCGCCAGGCCGAGGCTATGGCGGCAGCGCCCCGCGGCGATTTCGATCAGTATTTGGCTGACTATTTCTCGTAGATCGCGATTTCGCGCCGCCCGGCCGAATCGCGCATGCCACGGAACATTCCGGGGCTGTTGAATTCGAGCGCGACGTTGCCGGCACGATCAACGGCGATGATGCCGCCCTCGCCACCGCGTTCCACGAGTTTGCCTTTGACGACTTCGGTTGCCGCTCGATCGAGGCTGTAGCCTTTGTATTCCATGAGCGCGCAGATGTCGTAGGCGACGACCGAGCGAATGAAGTATTCGCCATGGCCTGTCGCAGAGACGGCGCAGCTCGCGTTGTTGGCATAAGTGCCGGCGCCGATGATCGGCGCATCACCAATGCGACCCCAGCGCTTGTTGGTCATGCCACCGGTCGAGGTGGCTGCAGCCAGATTTCCTGCAGAATCGATGGCGACTGCGCCCACGGTGCCGAGGCCCGACAACTCGTTGCGCGGTTGGGTGCGCCCTTGCAGCACGCGCTCGAGTTGCTGCTGACGCTGCGGTGTGATGAAAAACTCATTAGGTACGAACTCGAAACCACGACTGCTGGCAAATTCTTCGGCCCCGGCGCCATAAAGCATCACGTGCGGCGAGTCTTCCATGACCTTGCGCGCAAGATCGATCGGATGACGGATGCGCTTAATACCTGAGACGGCGCCCGCTTTCAGATCGTGCCCGGTCATGATCGACGCATCGAGTTCCGCTTGTCCTTCATGCGTCAACACGGCACCGCGTCCCGCATTGAAGAGCGGATTGTCTTCGAGGATACGTACGGCGGTCGTGACGGCATCGAGACTGCTACCGCCGCGCTCGAGGACGGCATAGCCCGCGTCGAGCGCCTCGGCAAGCCCTGCACGATAACTCGCGCCGTCATCGGGACCGAGTTGCTCGCGTGCGATCACGCCGGCACCACCATGGATGGCGATCGCGAGCGGTCGTTTGGTCTCAGCGTCGGCCGATGTCGCAGCGCCGATCGAGGTCAGTAGTAGAACCGCAGTGAGATTCAGGATGGATGTCAGTCGCATAGTTCGACGGCTCCTGCCAGAAGTGGCTATGATCGGATCGATTCGCGTCATTGTAGCGGCAAGCAACGAGGGGGAACGATGCAGCCGGAGCGAGTGACTTTCGATCGGCGGTTCGTCGTGATCGCCTTGGTCTTGTTGGTGTTGACCTTGCTCGTGCCGCCGTTGTTCAGAGGCGCCATGATTGCGCTCGCCATTGTTGCTGCTGTGCTTGCGGCGCTGCCGCGAGGAACTCGGGGCGTGGTCTTCGCCACGATGGTGGGTCTAGCGACCGGCGTTGCATCGATCAATCTCTTTGCGATCGGAATCTTTCAAGGACCGATCACGGCCGAGTTTGGCTGGAGTCAAACGGAATACGCAGTCGTCACGTTGATCGGCACCATCGTCACGGTCGTCTCTTCCCTCTACATCGGCAAGCTCTTCGATCGTCAAGGCGTTCGTCGCTGGGCCATCATCGGCATTATTCTCTTCGCGCTGGCGTTGATCTCGCTCTATTGGCTCACGCCCAACTTGCTGCATTTCTATGCCGTCTTTGCGCTGATCCCCATCATCGGTGCCGGCACTTCTTCGATCGCGTACTCGCGCGTCGTTGCCGCGTGGTTCGATCGCCGTCGCGGTCAGGCTTTTGGCGCTGCGTTGGCGGGTATCGGTATCGGCGGGGCGGTTTTGTCGTCGGTCTCGCAGTTTTTGATCGATGCCGTCGGTTGGCGAGGCGCTTATGCAGGGCTTGGTATTCTGACCTTACTCATCACTTTGCCGATCGTGTTGTGGAAGCTGCGTGACACGCCCGCGGAAGTGGGGCTTGGGCTCGATGGGCGTGCGCCGAGTGAGTCGGTCGACGATTCATCTGAAGCCCGTGTTGCGCAGCCGCTTGAGCCGGTGCGCATCGGCTATACCGCCACCGAGTCACGCCGCTTGCCGCGCTTCTGGTGGATGTTCGTTGCGTTTTTGCTGTTGGCTTTCGCAATCGGTGGTGTGCTGATTCCACTCGTACCGATCTTGCGCGCACGAGGTATCGATCCGGCGCAGGCTGCAGCAGTGCAGGGGGCGCTCGGTCTGGCGTTGATCGTGGGGCGAGCCTTTGCCGGCTTTTTGATGGATCGTTATTTCGCGCCGTACGTCGCCGCCTCGATTCTGATTTTTCCCATCATCGGCGTGGTGCTGCTGGCATTGGATGCGAGCAGCACGACGGCCTTGGTCGCAGCTGTGTGCATCGGTCTTGCAGCTGGAGCGGAGCTCGATGTGATCGCGGTGTTGATCACGCGTTACTTCGGCAACATTGCTTATGCCGAAAATTATGGTTGGCAATACGCCGCGTGGACTTTTGGCTCGGGTACAGCCGTCATCGCCACCAACCGAGCCTTCGATGTGCTCGGTACCCATACGCCTGTGCTATGGGTCTATGTGGTGCTCTTTGCGATTTCGGGACTGATGATCGCCCGTCTTGGGCGCTATCCCGATTTGCCGCCTGCTAAACGCAATCTTTGAGCGGAATCGAGATATCGACTAGCTTGGCAGGATCCGGTCGCATGCGTGCCGCGATGAGCTTACGCGCGGCCATCTGGTCTTTGGCCATGTTGACCGTATCGATCGCGATGAATTCGCCATCGCGCAGATAGCACACCGAAAAACTGTGCTTAGCAGGGTCGCCGCGCAGAATGGTTTGATCGTGGCCGTCGGCTAAGCCCACGATCAAAAGCTTGTGATGGTATTGATCCGACCAGAACCAAGGCACGCGATCGTGTCGAGTCGGTGTACCGGTGATGTTTGCAGCGACTGTGTTCGCCTGCTCGAAGGCGTTATCGACCGACTCGAGTCGAACACGACGTGAGTAATGCACTGAGGGATGATTGCTGCAATCTCCGATCGCAAAAATTGAGGGGTCGGACGTTCGGCAATATTCATCGACCAGGATGCCGTTTTCGCAGGCGAGGCCCGCTTGCTGGGCAAGTTCGTCCGTTGGCACCACGCCGATTCCGACAACCACGAGGTTAGCTGCGATGTTGCTGCGATCGGTGTCGACCGAGCAGACGCGTCCGTGTGCATCGGCTTGCAGCGCCAATACGCGTACGCCCAATTCGATCTTCACACCGTGACTGGCATGCTCGTGTTCGTAATAGCGCGAGACGGGTTCGGCGACGACTCGATTCATGACTCGATCCGCCATTTCGAGCACGGTGACTTCCATGCCAAGTTGCCGCAACGTCGCGGCCACTTCGAGACCGATGTAACCGCCGCCGACGATCACTGCGTGCTGCCCTACATGCACTTCGGTGCGTAGCCGGTCGGCATCCTGCAACGAGCGTAAGTAATGCACGCCCGTCAGTTCAGCGCCGGGAATGTTCAATCGACGTGGATGACTGCCGGTGGCGATGACGAGGTGCTCATACTCCAGCATGGTGCCGTCATCGAGGTGAACGCGCCGCGCTTCCCGATCTAGCGCCATCGCTTGACGTCCGAGTCGCAAGTCGACGTGTTGATCCTCGAAATAATTTTGCTGCCGCAGCTGCAGGCGATCGAGCCCCAGCTCCCCAGCGAGATACTTCTTCGACAGCGGCGGCCGTTGGTAAGGCAAACCCTCGTCACCGACCATCGTGATTGCGCCGGCATACCCGCGACGGCGTAAGGAATCGACCAGTTGGGCAGCGGCCTGTCCTGCCCCGATAATCACCACACTCATGGCGGCCGAGGATAGGTCATCGAGCCGCGCCCGCACCACCACCGGGCGCTTTTCTGATCATGCTGCGCCATAATGGTGCGGCTGCTGGCAGAAGAACCGCGCCGCTGACGGAAAAATCGCAGTGATAGGTTCTCGCCGTTGTGGCACGGAAGGTGCAATATTCTCTCCAGCCGTGTCCGGCGCCAGCATCGGGAGCAACACAACATGAAACTCGTCACAGCCATCATCAAGCCGTTCAAGCTCGACGACGTGCGCGCTGCGCTCTCGGAGATCGGGGTCTCGGGCATGACAGTGACTGAAGTCAAAGGCTTTGGTCGTCAGCGCGGTCACACCGAGTTGTACCGCGGCGCCGAGTACGTCGTCGATTTCGTACCGAAGACTCGTATCGAGGTCGCCGTGCGCGCCGATCTCGTTGATCAAGTCACCGAGGCGATCGTCAAAGCCGCCAAAACCGGCAAAGTGGGCGATGGCAAGATTTTCATCACGGACATCGATCGTGTCGTACGCATTCGTACGGGCGAGACGGATGAGTCGGCTCTCTGATGCCTAAAGCGATCCGGATACACGAGGTCGGCAGCGCCGACGTTCTGCGCTACGAAGATTTCGATCCGGGTCCGCCAGCAGAGGGTGAGTTGCAGCTTCGCCATACGGCGATCGGCCTCAACTACATCGACGTTTACGATCGCACCGGGCTTTATCCGATGCCGTTGCCAGCCGGCTTGGGTCGCGAAGCGGCAGGGGTCGTCACGGCAGTCGGGCGCAAGGTCAAAGGTTTCAAGAAGGGTGATCGCGTCGCCTACGTACACACGCAGCCGGGCAGCTATTGCGAACTGCGCAACTTGCCGGCAGCCCGTGTCGTGAAACTGCCGAAGGCCATTAGTGACGAACAAGCCGCTGCGATGATGTTGAAGGGGCTGACGGCTCAATATCTGCTGCGCCGCACCTATCGCGTCAAGAAAGACGATTGGATACTGGTGACGGCCGCCGTAGGTGGCGTCGGCAGCATATTGTGTCAGTGGGCCAAGTCGCTCGGTGCCAAGGTCATCGGTGTGGTTGGCAGTGAAGCAAAAGTGGCTTTGGCGCGGCGCGAGGGCTGCAAGCAGGTTCTCGTGATGGGCAAAGACGATCTCGTCGCCCGTGTCAAAGAAATCACCAAAGGCGCCGGTGTCCCGGTCGTTTACGACTCGGTCGGCAAAGAGACGTTTTTCGCCGCGCTCGATTGCCTCGCTCCGCTCGGGATGATGGTGACCTACGGCAACGCGTCAGGTCCGCCGCCATTGATGTCGCCGATGGAGCTCGCCAAGCGCGGATCGCTGTTCCTGACGCGTCCATCCTTGTTTGCTTATATCGCCAAGCGCGAAGATCTCGATGCGGCTGCCAAAGAATTGTTCCGCGCCGTGACCAGTCGAAAGGTGAAATTGCACGTGGGCCAGCGCTACCCCCTGTCGGAAGCAGCGCAGGCCCATCGAGATCTCGAAGCGCGCAAGACGGTCGGTTCGACCGTGCTCGTTCCCTAAGTCGAACGACGAGCGCAGCCCGGGCTTACTGCCCGGGCTTCAGTATGCCGATGAGAGCGGAGATCGCTACGCCCGCCCAGATCGCGAGCACGTAGGGGCGGCAGGCCGCCATGCCATCGGTCATCTTTTGGTCGCTCTCGGGTGTTGGCCCGGTTGACGCCAATACTTTGAAACCTTCGATGAAGGGCGGAATCTTCAGGCGGATCATGAAGCCGCAGAAGATGAGGAAGGCGAAGATCAATAACTTCGCGGCGAGCCACGGATAAGGTTGCAGCGGACCGGTCACCCAGTGATAGCCGACCGAGGCGATGATCGCGATGATCATGAATACGCGGAATCGACGATCCCAATCGGCGAGCGTGCGAGCGAAGGGCGTACCTTCACGCGCGTGGATGGTGTGAACGACCCAAACCCAGATGGGTCCGAGCGCAACGATCGCGATGGTTTGCCACAGCGGATGTTCGTAACCGATGAACTCGGCCAACACACCGCCCACGGTGAGCATCAGCGCAAGGCAGTACCGGGGCAGCATGTCGAGATTGATGAAGATCTTGAATGCGGCAAGGCGTGCATCGCGTGACAGATTCGTGTTCGTCACGAACTTGCTCGAATAGAACACGCCGGCATCACCGCCGAGCCAATAAACGAACAACAGGATGTGAAGGTACTTCAGCAGCCCGTGCGCAAGACTGATCTCTTCCATGGAAACCCCCGATCAAAGCAAGTTGGCAAGCCTAGCAAAGAAGGCAGGTCGCTCCGGTCTCTGCCCCCTCGTTCACCACGCTCCGGACGGGCCTGCGGTTAGCGAGCGACGTCCTTGAGAAATTGACGGTACTGCTCGTCGTTCTCGTGGGCGAGACGATCATCAAGCTCTTCACGATAAAGATAGAAGAGTCGAGCTAGAAACTGCTGTCGCCACGCCTCTCTCTCGGTTTGCACCGTCTCGTCGGGCTCGAAGCCTTGCAATTCATCCGCAAGAACGATGCCTTTGCGAGCGGCCACTCGTTCGAGCGTATCGACTCGCTCGTACAGCATCGCCATTTCAGTGGCCATGGCCATCACCATGCCTTGCAGTCGATCCGTTTCGGCATCCTCGAAGAATTGCGGTCTGCGCCCCTTGATGCTGCGTTTGACGGAGATGCTCATTTGCGTGTCACCAATACTTGCCATGCATTGCCCGGTGCGAATTCGCCGGCCTCGAAGCTGCGATCGTGTCCTGCCGCCGCTCGATAGGCCGAAGGAGCCATACAAAATTCGACCTTCTCGGGCGCGAATCCCGCCTTGATGCTGAGCGCAACCTGATCGACCTCGCGCATGGCACCCCAGTAGGGTTCGTTGTTGTACCAAGTCTCGCAATCGAGCATGAATTGATTGAACTCATCCATCGCCCAGAAGGGAGGTAGATCACCGTGTATGGCGATCCCACCGGGAGCGAGGAGTCGCCAAGTCTCGCGCAAGATCGCCGGTAGCGCTTTTGCCGATGTTTCGTGAAAGAGAATCGACGAGGTGATCAGATCGAAGTGACCATCCGGAAAGTTGGTCGCTGCCGCGTCTTGCTGCGAGAAGTGCACGCGTTTACCGAGCGATTCGGCGCGAGCGTGTGCATAGCGCAGCAATGAGGGGCCGATGTCGATGGCATGCACTTCCGCTTGTGGGAACGCATCGACGAAAGGCAGTGTGCTGTGCCCCACGGTGCAACCGAGATCGAGTATCCGTCGCGGTTTGAAGTCGGGAAATCTCTCACGCACGAACTTCGCGGCCGAACCACCGATGTCGTCGTTCATCGGTCCCATCATCCCGAGCGCATAAAGATAAACACCGCGGTCATAGAGTGCCCCGGCCGTGACGTCATCGGGGCCACCTTCACCGCCGTAGCCACCCGGCATGCAGTGAATGTCGACGCCAACCGCATATTTGGGCAAAGAGAGTTTCGGATTCAGTGTCAGTGAGCCTTGTGCGCGCTTGCCTTGCGAGCGAGCTCGACCGACGAGATCCGGCAACGTTCGCTCGATCGAATCGAGCACGACATCCCACAAGAGTTCCTGGCTCACGCGCTGCAGCGAAGCGTAGTTTCGAAAGAGCGGATGCTGCGTCATCAATTCGCGAATCTCGTGACGATCTCGCGGCGGATGTCCGGCGCGCTGCTCATGGCGCGGCTTCACCTCATGGTGATAGGTGGCATGAATGCCGGGAACGATGTCGCTCTGGATGAACGCCTTGAAGCTTCTGATGAACTCTTGCCGCGCTCGTTCATCCCGATCGATCGCAGGCAGCATGCCGTGACGACCCTGCGGTACGGCAAAAAACGCATTTGATTGAGATCCCATGGTTAGCCCCCCGTTTGAGGGGTTTTAGTGCGATTCGCCTGTCGGTGTGCTAAAGACCGATGCCGTTGACCTCAGGTTGGACATTACAATGGCGAGGTGGACTTCGAATCCATCACTACCCAATTCGCGCCCGAACTGATCGCTTGGCACGCCAAGGCAGGTCGTCACGATCTGCCGTGGCAGCACGATCGCACGGCCTATCGAGTCTGGATCAGCGAGATCATGCTGCAGCAGACGCAGGTCTCGACCGTCATTCCTTACTACCAGCGCTTCATGCAGCGCTTTCCGACGGTGCGCTCGCTCGCTGATGCGCCGATCGACGAAGTGCTGCATCTGTGGACGGGGCTTGGCTATTACGCACGCGCACGCAATCTGCATCGTGCGGCTATCGTGGTGCGTGATGAGCATGGCGGGGAGTTTCCGCTGACCTTCGAGGCCGTATCGGCCTTACCGGGCATCGGGCGTTCGACGGCAGGCGCTATTTTGGCGCTATCGACGGATGCGCGATATCCGATCCTCGATGGCAACGTGAAGCGTGTTTTGTCGCGCGTGTTTTTGATTGATGGTGACCCCTTAGCCAAAAAAACGATCGATGACCTTTGGGCGCTTGCGGATGCTTGCACGCCGCAGCGTGACCTTGCCACCTACACTCAAGCGATCATGGATCTTGGCGCCACGCTTTGTACTCGCAGCAAGCCCGCCTGTGTGCTCTGCCCGATGACCGAATTCTGTGGCGCACGCTTGATGCATCGACAGAACGAGCTGCCCGCAAAAAAACGTCGCGCGAGTCGCGCTGAGCGTCGATCGAAGCGCGTCTGGATGCCCATCATTCGCGACGCGCAGGGCGCTGTGTATCTCGAGCGTCGCCCGACGCGCGGAATCTGGGGCGGGCTGTGGTGTCTGCCCGAGTTCGAAACGGCGAGTGCCGCAACGGCTTTCGTACGAAATCATTTCACGGCCGCCCAAGCCTCAGTCGAGCTCGGTGTGATCGAGCACTCCTTCACGCATTTCGATCTTCAGATCCAACCGATCGAGTTCGTGATGAAGGCTGATGCCGCTACGCGTGTGATGGAGCCCGAGAGAGAGCTTTGGTATAAGTTGTCGCACGAGTCGGCAAGCCTTCGTATCGGGTTGCCGGCGCCCATCAAACTGCTGCTCGAAGCCCTCGACTCAGGAATAGATCGATGACCCAAACCGTTCGTATGGTTCAGTGTGTGTTACTCAAAAAAGAAGCGCCGGGTCTCGAGCGTCCCGTTTACCCAGGCGAGCTCGGTGCGCGCATCTGGCGCAACGTCTCGAAAGAGGCCTGGCAGCGCTGGATCGCACATCAGACGATGCTCATCAACGAATATCGACTCGTTACCGTCGAGCCGAAGGCACGCAAATTTCTCGAGGCCGAAATGGAGAAATTTCTCTTCGGTGAAGGCGCTGCCAAGCCCGAGGGCTACGTCGCGCCGACCTGATTACGAGTCGCGCTTTTTAAGATATTCCGAGTCTTCGAACAGGAACTCGTTCCAGTTCGCCGTTTCGAAAATCTTTGGTACGAGTTTCTTGGCTCCGTCGTAAACCGGTTTCGGTAGCGCTTCTAGGTTCGCGATCTTGCCGCCGAAGCCTCGGGCCACCGTGCCGCCCGCGCGCTCACCCATACCCATCCACGGTGCCCAACGCGTTTTGTTCTGCAATTGCAGATGAGACGGCGCTGATGTGATGTTTGGGTTCAACACATCTTGTAGCGGCGCCGACATCGTCATGAACGAGTTGACGTAATTCGTTTTTCCCGGATGCACCATATCCGGTCGATTCTCGATGGACTCGGTTGCCAAAAACACGCGATCACCGATCACTTCGATCGGCAGCGCCTTGGGCGTGAAGCCCATGGCGATCACGCCGTCGGGTGTATACACACGCGGCACCGGTCCAAGCAGAAATTGGTGGATCGCCTCGCGCTTGCCGGTGATCGGGTTATCGAAGTGCTCGAGGATGTCGTGGCTGCCATGACGCGAGTAGAAGCCCACCTCATATTTACGCATCTCGTATTGATCATCACCTTTGGGCGTCCAGTGATCGACGAGGATGTTGTTGAGCGTGAAGAGGGGAACGAAGTTTCCCTCACCGGTATCGGCATAGATATTCAAGCGCATGAACGAGTAAATCGTTTCTTTGGCGAGACTGCCGACGAGTTTCACATGAGTGCGCAGCGCGATAAGCGGATCAGAGAAATCTGGCACAGTGGCCGTTTGGGGTGCTGCCGCTGCGCGTATCGATCCTAGCGAGGTTGCTAAGCCAAGACCCGCGGCGCCGGCGAGTGCAGAACGACGTGAGATGCGATTCATCATGACCCCCTAATCACACTTTTTTCAGATATTCAGCCTTCAACATGAACTCAGTACCGTCGATCTTGCAACCGACCTCATGACCGTCGGAGATTTCACCGAGCCGAATACTTTTGATCTTCGTTCCCTGCTTCAGCACGGTAGATGATCCGCGCACCTTCAAGTCCTTGATTAAGGTGACGCTGTCTCCATCGGCGAGCGCAGTGCCGTTGGAATCTCGCACGATCGGTGCGGTGGCCGCATCGACTGCCGCGCTCGCCGTCCATTCGTGACTGCAATCGGGGCAGATCAACAGGTTGCCATCGGGGTAGGTATTGCTTGCGCCGCAGGCGGGGCAGTTTGGAAGAGTGCTCATAACGGAGAGTTTAAAGAGGGATCTCCCGGCTACTTCCGTTATTTACCCGTGCTGTGGTCTCGCCGCGTCATCACTCAATCAAGTTGCACCGGAATTGATCCAGCGAACGAACACAAAAATGCCGAGCATGATGAACGTGAGTGCAATTTTGATGGCGCCACCGATCAACAAGCCCACGGCCGCCCCGATCCCCGCTTGGCTCGCCGCAGCGACGGATCGTTGGCCTAGCAGCTCACCGACGACGGCCCCGATGAATGGCCCGATGATGAAGCCTACGAACCCTAGGAAAAATCCCGCCAGCAAGCCAATGGCGGCGCCAACCGCGGCGCGTGGTGTCGCACCAAAGCGCTTGGCACCAAAGGCGGTTGCAGCAAAATCGATGAAGTAGGCGAGGAGCGTCAGCACCCCCAGCGCGACCAACGTCCAGATGCCGACGTAGCGAAAGTCTTCGGCCCAGGCCGCGCAAATCAAGCCGGCATACACGAGCGGGGTTCCCGGCAGCATCGGCAAGATCAATCCTGCCAAGCCGATGATGACCAGGAGTGCGGCGCTCAGCCAAAGAATGGTTTGTGGGTCCACGTGAGTTAGCCTCTTTCGGCTAAGTTACCGCAGACGCGGCCTTCCCGGAACCGCCGTGAAATCACCGTTACCTTTTCCAATCAAGGACTTGCGCTCACCCATGCTTGACGCGCACAGCGGCGGCGGGTCTAATACGCAGCCCCGATTCCGGGGCAGCTCGTAAAGGGCATGGCCGGATAGCTCAGTTGGTAGAGCAGCGGATTGAAAATCCGCGTGTCGTTGGTTCGATTCCGACTCCGGCCACCATTTCCTCTTTGGCCTCAAGCACCTAGCGTGCCTAATTCGAATATTTACAGGTAAGCACCTTTCGCGCACCGCGCGTCTGAAGGTCAATAAATTTCATTGACCAAAGGATCGTCCTTATAGAGGCACGGCATTACGCTTTTCACTATTGAGCGCAGCACACACTGCGCGATTGAATGACAGTAGGGCGTGTGTTGTGCGTTACGGCGTTACAAAGCAAGAAATCGCATTCGAAGAGCGTGAAGTCGCTGAAGGCGTCATGCTTTACAAGCGTGATCGTAGTCGGCTTTGGCAGGCTCGTATCCGTCGTGTCACGGGTAAGTGGATTTCGATCAGCACCCGCACTGACGATATCGAGGTAGCCAAAGAATTTTCGCTTCAGCGATATCGCGAAATGAAAGACGCTCAAGCTCGCGGTGACGTCGATATCGTGCGCAAGTTTGCCGATGTCGCCAAACTCACCATGAAAGAACTTGAGGCTGAGCTCGCATCGGGCGTCGGGCGGCAAGCTAACCGCGACTACATGATGGTGATTCGAGGGTGGCTGATCCCCGCGCTTGGCCGCTATCCCGTTCACAAGATCGGTCATGCTCAGCTGGTTCAGCTGGATCAGTATCGGACAGAGAAGCTGCAGCGAAAGGCAAATCGAAGCACCATCAATACCCACAACGCCGCTTTGAATCGAGTCTTCCGTACGGCGATTGCACGAGGCTTGATGGCGCCCGTGCAGATACCGGCTCTCATCAACAACGGGGCGAAACCCAATCCAAGACCCTACTTTGATGAAGATGAAAGTCGTTTGATTTTAGAAAAACTGCCCGAGTTCATCGAGCGTGGGCATAAGGACTGTTCGAAAGTCATTCGGGAACTTCTCGTTGACTATGTTTCAGTGCTGTACAACACAGGGATGCGCCCGGGTGTGGAGTCGCTCAATCTCAAGTGGAATCAAATCAAACGCATCGCTGTCTTCCGAGATGGAGTAGACGCTGAGGGGGATTCCCCCTCGACTCTAAGGTTCGCCGTGGTCGGGAAGAAGCGCCCAAGAACCCTGGTTTGTCGCGATATTGACGGGAACGTATCGGGCCCACTGAAGGCCATTCAGCAGCGGTTTGAGGAACTAAAAGACTTGCCCGAAGATATGCTCTTTAAGCAGGACGAGTATGTCTTTCGGACACGAGAGGGCCGTGTCCCGAATCATCAGCGACTAACGAAGTCGTTCAAGCTCTTGTTACGTTGGCTCGGTATTGAGAAGGACGCTCACGGCAATACGCGGACTCTGTACAGCCTACGACATACCTACGCGACGAGTGGCTTGGTGCAAGACATGAGTATGGAAACGTTGGCTGCACAGATGGGAACGAGCCGACCGATGATTGAGCGCCACTACAGCAAACTACGACCTGAGATGAAGGTAGTTGAGTTGAGCGGATGGCGAGAGAGGGCAAAAACATCCGCGGCTCCCGCAATCGATATGAGTAATGTCGTCAAGTTACTCACAGAGCAGAACCAGATGCTGATTCAGCGGATTGAGGAGATCGCACGCGAGTCACGCGCAATACAAACCTAACGATCCGAGACGCAGTAGTCGCCTTGCGATCCATAGCCCGAGGGGCAACTGCCCGAACTCTTCACGAAAGCAAACCGAGCATAAGACTCAGCCACACAGTAAACCCCCTGACTCGAGTAGTTGGAGGGACAAGATCCTGATGGTCCTTTCAGTATGGCGAACTTCGCGCCATTGCTCGGCGTGCAGTACTTCGAGTCACTCATGTACCCAAACGGGCAGCTGCCTTTCTGGGGCAGTGGGACTGGGGTGAGCATGGGGGCTGCCGTCACGGAGGCGGCTGCGAGAAAAGCCACTAGCACCATGATCGATCGCATTTTCCTCTCCGTGCGTCGTTATCAAAATAGCGCACACATATTGCCCAAGATTTCGTTGCTCTTCTTATCTGTCAGCCCTCGCTGACACCCCCTTGTACTTTTTATCAAAAAGCTTGCGTCCAATGCGCATTGAGGCGCAGGGTGCAGAGGTAGGGGGGTTTTCTCATGATCCGCACCGTCGACCAACTGCTCGAAGGGCTCGAGTCGTTGATCCTCGCGGCGCTCGATGAACTGTGCACGCTCGACTCACAGGGCGTGGCACAGACCATTGCGCTGTGCGAGTTGCAGCGAGTCGTAACAATATTAGAACAACACTGTGACCTTGCTCCCGCAGCGCGAGCACGGGTCAGCGAAGTGCGTGAAATGTATGATCGCATTGCTGAGGTGTCGGTGCTGCGTCGAACAGTTCGACCGATTCCTAATCAGTCAGCAGTCAAGCAGACGCACTGAGGCACTTACAGAGCGCCGCGTAAAGATCACCCTCGAATGTAGTCTGTGCACTGCGCAATCAACTGACGCTGCTCGTCGATGATTTGGCGACTGACATCGCGAATCGCGAGCACCCATCGGTCGACTATCAATGCAATAGCGTCAGGCGACCCACTCGCGCCGTGTGTGAACCCCAGGCACGGGCTCTTTTTGATGCTGGCAGTCCGAGCATTCCAGTAGGGGCGAGAGCCAAGTCGCTGACGACGACCACTGCTTTCCGCAGCGGACACAGCGATATTTTCGCCGCTCAGGATACTCGCCCGCCCGAAACCGCGGCTGAATCCAATTGAGTGACTCCAGTCTCATAACTAACAGGTCGGCAGCTACTGACAATCATTGAGCGAAGTCCGTTAGCTGGTGTGCTAACCATTTGAAGGCCATAGGCCTTTTATTGAGCTAAGCCGTTCGGTTGTCCTGCCCAGCGCTCGGCTATAGCTTGTAGAGCGTCTTCCATCAGTTGAGGGCGCTGAGATGGGCCGTATCGCAAGAAAGCATTGTGAGCACACACCCCAAGAATTGATCGAGTTAGCGAGAACCGTCGAGATGCTGGTCGCAAAGCTTGGTGATATCGACGAAGCCACGATCGAAAGCGATGGGAGTGTGACGTTAAGACGCGAGATCTACTACAGAAAGCCCAACGGCGCAGAGTGGTTCCGTCTACTGATCAAAGATCGACTGAATAAGCTTTTGGTTCCTTGCGTCATACTGACTTCGGGTGAGTGCTGGCGCCCCTTTAAGGAGGCGGCAAAACTTCAGCATCGCAGTCACTGGTATGTGCAACTCGTGATCGATCCGACCTATACCGTCGATCGTATGGCGACTACTTAGCCTGTGAGTTCGGGCGAGCCTTATGCATCGCAGTCTGTGCTTGCTTGAGTTGTCGTTGCGCTCTAGCCGTTTTCAGTTGCTGATTGAGTTGCTTCTTCTGTGTGTTCAACGCACGAATACGTTGTTGGTCGGGATCGGGCGGCTTTTGTGGCCCTGTCGACTCATTGG
>JACCDL010142839.1_pt1 | contig 19514 bp, 10 predicted proteins | sample 7441931 | NCBI WGS metagenome assembly JACCDL01 (sample SAMN15323437, study PRJNA562643) | freshwater metagenome | isolation source: river surface water | place: USA:Blue River Watershed | collected 2017-08-16 | reverse complement strand
TTGGAAGACACCAAGCTCCCATCCCCCATCGAGAAGCATTACAACTGGCCCGGCATGTTTCAGCCGTTCGATCACCAACGTGATACGGCACGGTTCCTGACATTGCATAAACGTGCGTTCTGTTTCAACGAAGCTGGTACAGGCAAGACCTCTGCCGCGATCTGGGCGGCTGACTATTTAATGAGTCAGGAGAAGGTGAAACGTGTGCTGGTGATCTGCCCTCTGTCCATCATGCAGTCTGCATGGCAAGCTGATCTGTTCAAGACTGCTATGCACCGCACGTGTGGTATCGCTCATGGAAGCAAACGCCGCAAGGTCATCGAAGGGTCATATCAGTTTGTCGTCATCAACTATGACGGCGTAGTGTCTGAGCGCGAAGCGATTGCAAACGCGAATTTCGATCTGATTATTGTTGACGAAGCCAACGCATACAAGAACACAAGCACGGTGCGCTGGAAGACTCTGGCAAGCATCATGAAGCCAAGTACGTATCTGTGGATGATGACAGGCACACCCGCATCGCAGTCACCCGAAGACGCATTTGGTTTGGCTCGGTTGATTAACCCGTCACGTGTGCCCAAGTACAAGACCGCATGGAAGGACACTGTGATGACGCAGGTGTCGCGCTTCCGTTGGATGCCCAAGCCCTATGCCAAGCAACTTGTGTTCAACGCTCTGCAACCCGCTATCCGCTATGAGAAGGCGCAGTGTCTTGATCTGCCCGAAGTGATGTATCAGACACGCGAGGTGCCGCTGACTGCGCAAGCGACTGGCTATTACAAAGAGCTGGTCAAGCAGATGCAAATTCATGCGGTAGGGGAAACCATTAGCACGGTCAATGCCGCCGCCGCTCTGACCAAACTGCTTCAGCTATCGGGTGGGGCTGTGTACACCGACAACGGCAACATCATTGAGTTCGATGTAGCACCGCGCTTGAACGTGCTACATGAAGTGCTAGAAGAATCTTTGCACAAAGTGATTGTGTTTGTCCCGTACACGCACACGCTGACGTTGATAAAAAACTTCTTACAGAAACACAACATCACCAGCGAGATCATTGCAGGAAGCGTATCTGCCAACGAACGTGCGGCAATTTTCAATCGTTTCCAAACGCAGACTGACCCGAAGGTATTACTGATTCAACCGCAAGCCGCATCGCATGGTGTGACTCTGACCGCCGCTGACACGGTGGTGTTCTGGTCGCCAGTCATGTCCGTCGAGACGTACTTGCAGTGCATTGCGCGGATTGATCGCGTTGGACAGAAGAACAAGATGACTGTAATCCACCTTCAAGGGTCCGAGGTGGAGCGCCGTATGTATCGCATGTTGCAGAACAAGGTCGATATGCACGAACAGTTGGTGGACCTGTATCGTCAGGAAATTGAAGGAGAAAGCAATGGATAACGCAAGCGAGTTAGTTGAAACCTATTTAACAATCCGCAGAAAACGTGAGACACTCAAGGCCGAATTTGATTCAGCCGACAAAGACCTCAAAAATGATTTGGAGAAAATCGAAGCCGCACTATTGAGCATTTGCAACCACACCAACACGGATGGGCTAAAGACTGCCCACGGTACTGTGTCACGTCAGGTCAAGGACCGATACACTTGTTCTGACTGGGACAACTTCAAGAAGTTCGTCGAGACAGAGGGAAGCATTGATCTTCTCGAACGTCGCATTCACCAGACGAACTTCAAACAATTCATGACTGAGCGGGCTGGAGACGGATTGCCCCCCGGTGTGAATGTCATGCGGGAATACACCATCACTGTGTACAAACCCCGCGCATCTAGTAACTTTTCAGTTGAGGTATAAAACATGAGCAACGAACTTGCTGTCATTTCTGGTATTGAACTTGGTCTTGATGAAGACACCCTTGCCGTAGCTGGCAACGCCGTCAAAGGTAACAAACGCATTTCCATCGAAGGTCGCGTATTCCGCAAGATCGTGGGCGGCAAAGAGCAGAGCGTGAACACTGACAACTCGATGCAAGTCGTGTTCGTCAAGATGGCGCATGACCCGGCACGTACGTACTACAACAGCACGTACAAGAAGGGCGTGAAGATTTCCCCCGCATGTTGGTCGAGCGACTCCAAGACGCCCGATGCTGATGTGGCTAATCCCCCGGCAGTGTCTTGCAACGAGTGCCCGAACTCTGTGAAGGGTTCCGGTCAAGGTGGTCAAGGTTCTGCATGCCGTCTGTCTTGGCGCACCGCAGTTGTACTGCCCAATGACCCTGAAGGCGATGTCTATCAGTTGGTGCTTCCCGCTACCAGCGCGTTCGGCAAAGAAGAGAACGGTCGTTGGCCCTTCCGTCCCTACATTCAGATGCTTGCTAACAACAACATCAGTGCCGGGCGTGTCGTGACCAAGATGGAGTTTGACATCAACTCCCCCGTGCCGCGCTTGTTGTTCTCTCCCAGCGCCGCCGTGCCGCCTGAGATGCGTGACAGTATCTCGCGCCAGAGCAAGTCGCCTGCGGCTGATAACGCCGTGAAGCTGACCGTGTACAAGTCGGACAACGCAGAAGACGACGCCCCCGCACAACCTGAGCCTGTGAAGCGCGAGACCGCTAAGCCTGCGATGGAGAAGGCGGAAGACGCCAGCGAAGTCATCAAGAAATGGACTAAGAAGTAATGGCACGAACGTATAGCCCCGCCTTGCAAGAGGCAGTAAATTACCATGGCCCGTACAACCTCGGGCGTGAGCTAGGCAAAGTCTGTATCAAGGCAAACATTCCCGCTACGTACGTGGCGTTCATGCTTGATACGACGCGCCCAACGATTCACGCTTGGTTCAGAGGTGGGGTTATACGTGACAGCAAAAAACACATGATCGAGGTGCTGATCGGACTGATGGAGAAAGACCTGAAGGACGGCACACTTCCTGTTGACTCATTGAAGAAGGCGCGTGACTATTGCGAAGAAATGGTCGGGCGTCCAATGAACACTGCTGGCTCCAAGCCGGATTGAATTTTTTGTAGATTGGCAGGGTGCGCCCTGCCATTATTGTCTCTGCGATCATGAACAAACAATTTTTCGAGAAAGTACTACCGACGCAGGGCAACATTTGTGTGGTTGGGATTAAGGACGGCACGGTTCGTCCGAAGTTTGCTGACAACATAGATGATGCAATCCAACAGATGCAGGGGTTTGTCCAAGGGGACTGGAACACCTTCTTTGCACTGGGAACCTTTGAGGGGATGTCACGCAGGGCTGACGCATGTGTACTCATGCGCTCGTTCTTTGTGGACATTGATTGTGGCCCCGGTAAACCATACGAGCATTGGGACGAAGGTTTCACTGCACTGCTTAATTTTGTAGCAGACAAGGGGTTGCCAGACCCCATCATCGTCAACTCTGGGCGCGGTGTCCATGCGTATTGGCCCTTCACAGAAGAAGTGGAAACAGACACATGGAAGCCGTACGCCACGGCGTTCAAGAAGCTATGCCTTGATGCAGGGTTGAAGATTGACGAGACAGTAACGGCAGATGCGGCGCGGGTGCTCCGGGCACCGGGAAGCAATAACGTCAAAGACCCATCCAACCCCCTGCCAGTCGAAGTTATCCAAGATGCGGAAGCTCATCCGTTTGAAGAGATCGTCGGGTGCTTTGGCGAAGTTGAGCAGACGTTTGATCTGTCCAAGGTCGAGAAGGGATTGGATGACGACACCAAGGCAATCTTTGAGAAACGCCAAGGCAACTTTGAATACGTATTCAGCAACATCGTTGTTGCAAGCATGGAAGGAACCGGCTGTGCACAGATTAAATACATCATCGAGAACCCAGCTAGTTGTCCAGAGCCGCTGTGGTACGCTGGATTATCTGTCGCCGTCAGGTGTTCTGATGGCGCTGAGTCCATTCACCTCATGTCCGAGGGACACCCCAATTACAGTCGAGACGAGACCGAGCGAAAAGCCCAGCAGTCCCTTAACGAAGCAAGTTGGGCACACGGATGCGACGCCTTCGCCAAAGAAGACTACGCACGATGCAGTGGATGCCCCTTCAGAGGAAAAATTACTGGGCCTATTGAGCTTGGAAAAGCCCTCCGAGTTGCAAGCGTCCCCGCACCCGAACCCGTTGCAGAGCTTGTTGAAAGCACAGAAGCCAAAGATGAAGCGCAACCAATTCGGGCCGACGAGGATACCCAAAAACTTGTCGTCTTCCCAGACTACCTCCAGCCTTACAGCCGAGGAATCAACGGTGGAATCTATTACACCCCACCCCCAAGACGAGACAAAAAAGGCACGATCCAAGACCCGCCTGAAATGATTACACCCAACGATGTGTACCCGCTCAAGCGGGTGTACAGCCCGCACGATGGTGAGTGTTTGGTCATGGTGCTTCACCTGCCGCGCGACGCCACACGTGAGTTTCTTCTGCCTCTGAAAGACGTTGCGTCTTTGGAAAGATTGAAAACTGTGCTGGCGACGCAAGGTGTGATATTTGAGCTGACCCACGCCACCCGGTTAGCAAGCTATCTGATGAAGTGGGCGGCGTATTTGGTTGAAACACAAAAGGCAGACATCATGCGGGTACAACAAGGCTGGACTGAAGACTACAAATCATTCGTGCTGGGAACCACAGAATACTTTTCCAACGGAACAACGGCACACTGCCCGCCGTCCCCCATGGCGAAGAACGTCATCCGCAACATCAAGCAGGGTGGCAGTCTCGACGGCTGGAAGAAAGCCGCACGGTTGTTCAACGACCCCGGCTACGAGTGGCATGCGTTTGCAATGCTTTGCGGCTTTGCGAGTCCTTTGATCGAGTTCACTAACGTCAACGGCGTGATCTTGTCGCTGTACGGTAAGTCAGGATTCGGTAAGACCGGGGCGCTCTACGGTGCCTTGAGCGTGTGGGGGCAACCAAAAGACCTGTCAGTGTTTGAGGGAACACAGAACGCCTTGATGCAACGCATGGTGACTTCCAAGAACATCCTGTTCGGACTGGACGAGCAGTCCAACTCTGAAGGCAAGGTGGTGTCCCACGTCGCTTACAACGTGTCGTCTGGTCAACCCAAGTTGCGGATGCACTCTTCTGCCAACCAAGAGCGCGAAGCGGCATTCATTACTGCCTTGATCGCCATCATCACAACCAACACAAGTCTGCGTGACTTGATGGGAACCTACAAAGACAACACCAACGCAGAAGAGCTACGTATTCTGGAGCCACGCATTCTGAGACCCAATGTTCCGGGCTACGAGCTGACTTCAGAACGTGGGCTTGAGATGTTTGATGCTTTAAAGACGCACTACGGACACGCTGGGCCCATCTACATCAAAGAGCTCTTCCGTGTGGGCACACCAGAGATCAAGCGCCGACTGAGCGCCATGTACTTGGAAGTGGGCTTGCAACATACCACCAACGCCGAGTACCGCTTCTTGATTAACCTGCTCTCCGCAGTGCGCATCGCAAACACAATCGTTGACTCACTTGGTCTGGTGCACTTCGACATCGACCGCATCATGGGTGTCGTCGGCGCTGAGCTGGACCGCATCGTCAGAGGCATCGTGGCAGATGAAGACCGCTACGAAGAAGTCTTGGGTGACTTCATTAACAAGAACATCCAGAACTGCCTCGTCATCCGTGACAACAAAGTTACAACTGAACCGCGCCAAGCGCTGTACGTTCGTGCCGAGGTGGATGAGGGCACTATCTGGGTGTCAACGTCTGCCCTGAAAGCCTACTTCAAGGACGTGCGGATTGGACTGCGTGACTTTGAAAACGCGCTGGAAAAGCGTGGCATCCTCAAGAGCCGTGGGCGCAAGCAGATGGCGGCAGGGTGGAAGGATGCGTTTGGCACGACCAACGTCCAAGCCTATGAGATCAAGTTCGACGTGAGCCACCTCTTTACAGATGAAACCGCTGACACCCGAGTTACCACCTGACGAACCAGAGTGGGTTTTTCCCTACGATGGAATGAGCATTGGGGACAGTTTCTTTGTCCCCACTATGCGCCCTGCGTACATGATCTACGTGATTGACGTCACGTCGAAACGTGCCAAGGTGAAGGTCAAAGCATTCAAGACAACCAAGGACGGCGTCCTTGGTGTCCGGGTGTGGCGCGTGGGTTAGGGCTCGATGTCGTAGATTTTCATGCGATCTACGAGGCCACGCTTGATAATGTTCTGCAACATGACAGAAGACTTCACAAGGTCGTTGCGTTCCTGAACTGTAAGCCCCGGCATCCGACGATAGTTGTTTGCTTGTTCACGCAGTCTGTTTAACGGGCCACCGACATTCCTGTTGAACGCATCAACGATTGATTGGTCCATTGGGTTTTCAGCGAGGTACTCATAGTACTTTTCTGGATTCCCAGTCTTGAACATGTTCAGGCGACGCTCTTTTTCCTTGATCTGTTTCTCGACAGCCGCAAACTCGCGCGCATCAAAATTAGACGGCGTCCCGATAAAACCTGACAAGAGCAGGGTATCGTTCTTCGCGTCAAAGTCTTTCTGCATGGTGGCAACAAGCCCCCAGTTGGTTGCTGCTTGACCGAGTCGAGCAAAGCCGTCAGCATAGTTGTTGGCGAAGAAGTACAGAGTATTTGGGCTCCAGTCAACCGCGCCGCCAGTCACATCCGCCAATGTACGAGCTGCCCATTTATACATCTCAGGGATGTTGTCACCGCCACTGTAAGCATCGCCCACACGGTTTTGGCGGTTGTTGTATATCTCACGCCCCAGTGCATCCATGTTCATCTGCCACTCGAACAGCGGACGAATAGCGGACGGCAGCACGGAGTCCAAAGCCCATGCCGCCGGGTTCTCAAACACGTTGATCCGAGACACAGGCAACGGTAAGAACGAGTCCATGGTGATGGACAGCAAGTTGCTTAGTCCATCCTTAACAGACCCGGTGCCTTGACCCATCGCCCATAGCTGTGCCCCGGCAGCTGCGAATGCGCCCATACCGAAAGCCCAAGGAATCTGAATTGGGTTTTCTCTTCCGGGGATAAAGAATCTAGCGTTGCGGGTCCAACGGTTGATGTCATCCGTCTCTGCGCGGTTACGCCCAAAGTCATCGTCGTCAGCCATAGCTTGCGACAAGATGTACATCGACATACCAAACCCGGTCAGAGAAAGAGTCATCACTTGCGCAGCCTTACGCTGCTTGCGGTGATTCTCTTTAAACTTCTCAACCGCCTCTGCGTCGTACTCCGGGTTCTTCTTGCCGTTTATCATCGGCTCCCGAATGTTGTACGGCAGGTCAAGCACTGCACTTTCCGTGCTGCGAAGCATCGGACCGATAGCCTCAATAGCCCGAACCGCGCCAGTGGCCGCCGGTCGGAAGAACATAAACATAGCGCCAGCGCCACGCCCCCATTCGCCGGTCTGCTCAAAGTTAGCCAAATTCTTGACGTACGCAGCTGCCCTTACTCTAGCGCCCTGCTCTGGCTCCCCGTCTTGAATAAATCTATCGCGAGCGATCTGATACGCAGCGGTGCGGCTAGCCAATTCAAACATGTCCGTATAGATGTCGAAGAACTTATTGATACCGTCTGCGGCCTTTTTGAGGCTGTTTGAATTGATCTGCTGCTGCAAGTTATCAAACGTACCCTTGGCGGACAGACCTTGGAGGTACGACACCATACCCCCTTCTTTCAGATACTCCACCATTGCTTGCGCAAAACCAGACTTGTCTTTGGCAGCATAAGCATCGAGCTCTTCCATCTTGCCATCGTTGTACAGACGTGCGATCTTCAACGCCTTGCCCATACCCCCCTTGGCAACCTTCATAGCGATAGAGCCAAGATACTGAGCCGCATCCTTCTTCGTCAAGTCCGGGTCAACCGACATGTTGAACGCGTTAGTCAACGCGTCACGGAAGAAGTTGACAGGCGCAAACCCTACGTTGTAACGAGTGTGCAACTGCCCAAGCTTGCTGGTTACCCAGTTAAGCTGGTCCATGATGGGGTTGGCTTGCTGGTACGTACGATGGATTGCATTGGCCTTTTCGGTATCGTTGATTACCAAAATATTGATCGAGCCATCTTTGTTGTAGTGGAAGATGGTGGACTTGCCCTTGAGCTTCTCTACATCGACGTTGTCTTTTTCGTCAAACGGAATCGTAATGCTGGTGTCGCCACGCAGCAACTTGCTGTCGATTGCGTTCTTGATTGCCAACGTCATGTCACGACGCCCAGCACGCATTGAAGCGCGCGTCGCATCGTTCAAGATTTGGGTCAGCGAGTTATCAGACCAGGTCTCTCGGCCTTCATATCGGCTCTGATATTCTTGTAGGACGTTGATGACTTTCTTGGGGTTCTTCAGGATGTCAAAGTCCAGCTCAGCATCGCTCTTGCCGGTAACTTCAGTGCCCTTGAACGGGATGTAGTTGTCCCATCCATAGAAGTCCACAAGCTTTTGCACAGGGTCCGACCAATAGTTGGACATCTTGTTGAGCTCAGTCGTGGCTGAGTTCAGCTTGCGTGCGGCTTCAAACACCTTCTGTGCATGCTTCTCTTGTGGGTCGTTCTTCAGACGATCGTTAATCATCTTGACTTCTTGGGGCGTCATCTTGCCAATGACGTTGTAGATACTGTCATTGATGTCGGTGGACTTCACCCCGGCAGGGCTGTAGCCGTCTGCTTTGACATACTTTTCCATGACGTTCTTCATGACGTCATAGACTTGCTTGATCTCAGCTTGGCTCATGCGCTCAGTGCCTTCCAGCTTCTTGAACACCGCAGCGCGGAAGTCAGCGGGAGACATACTGATTTGAGTGCCGGGGATTGTTATCTCGTCCGTGCTCAGTGGTGCGTTGCGCCAGAACTTCATAAGACGACGCTCAGGCTCATGCAGGGCCATCATGTACGTATGCAGGCGCTTCAAAGCGGTGGGCGTGTCAATGCCGGAAGCTTTAGCGTATTCACCAATCGCGGCACTCAGGTTGTGTGCGGGGGTGTTCACATGGCGCAGATACAAGTCTTTAGCACGTGACGCCGACAACGTGATTTGCGTATAGATGTTGTTGAGCTTCGGACCGTAGCTTACGATCTTCTTTGCCCGTTGCAGTGCGTCTTCCCATACCTTGATGGGGTAGCGGCTGTTAGCAAACACAGTTGCGACACGACGTATACCCGGCATACTGTTCATGAAGTTCCACACAGCATGTTTGTCAGGAACCGGGGGAAGCTTCTGTTCTTTTTCAATCTCTTCAAAAGAACGTGGGGCCTCGCTTGGCGCTTGTTTTGTTACAGGCGCAGTCGCTGGCAGGGGCTCCATCTGCACTCCGCCTTCGGGTGCTTTGATAATCCGTGAAAAACCAGCAATCACTTCAGCAAGCGCGTTGGTTTTATACAGCGCACCTTTTCGCGAGAAAAGGTCTTGCATGCCGATAACTTTTAAGACCGCGTCCATAAATTTGGACAGCATGGATTTGTCTGGCGGCAGGATTGTGTTTTCTAGTTGGTCAGTATTCAAGTTAGCCAAGCGGCTTTGGAACTTGGCGTCAGACAGCGCGTGGGCGACAAACTCAAAAATGTTTTTATAGGCGGCGGGATGATAGCGCCCCAGCTCTTTTTGAGAGAGCTTCATCAGTTCTTTAAGATGTTCGACGCCCTCAATCTGCGCGGGTGTCAACCCTTTCCTATTACCATTCTCGTACTTATCCAACACATTAACAGTCGCTGCATGCACGATTTCATGCAGTAACGTAGAAGGCTTCATGCCTGCCGTGGTTACAAGAATTTCATCGTTTACGGGGTCGTACTGCGCTAGATCATTGTTTGGCAAAGAATTGACATACCGAATGGATGTCTTAATTTTTAAACCCTTGATGGCGGAAGCAATCACGCGGTGTAAGCGTTGCGGTGCAGCGGTTTGCAGCCAATTCAACACAGCGCCAAGATCACCGTCTTGGATTTTTGCTTCTAGCGCGTCGGGGATAAAAGCTTCGGGCTTTTCAGTCTTGCGCTCTTCGGTCTTCTTTTCTTCAACTTTAGGAGCTTCTTTTTCTTCCCGCGCTTTGCGCTCCGCTTCAATTTCTTTTTGAGCACGCTCGTATGACTTAGCTTCCTGCTGTTTCAGCTGCTGGTTACGCACGTCATCGTACGTCATGCCGGGTTTTGGCACGTATCCTTCTTCGACCAAGTTGTCAGCAACTTTTTTGAACGATGTGTCTTGCTGCTCAGCCGTAGACTTTTTGAAGTCCGTTACAGGTTCACCGCTCTTCTTTTTGCCAAGCTGTTCCGAAAGAGAATTACGGAACATCTCGCGCTGTTCGTTGGTCAGCTGATTCCATGCGGGATATTCAATCCGATCACGAGTCTTATAGACCTGACGGTTGCGCTCATAGATACCGGCAGCTGGGTCAGCTTGAACCTCTTCTGCTTCCAGTCCTTCTTCTTTTTGAGCTTCGCGCAAACGGTTGCGGTATTGGATCAGCGCCTCACGCGCTTTGGCGTGTTCGTCCGCCGTGTTTTCACGTATCTGATTGAGATACACCTGACGCTGGTCGGCACGCAGTGCGCTCCACTCAGGAAGGACCCCGCGCTTGCTTTCAAGTGCAGTGGCCATCTCGTCAATAGCGGCTTTGTTTGCGGCGGCTTTTTCTTCTGCCGTCATTTCCTCGTAGTTGTCAGGCAGTGCAGGCAACTCAACCTTATTGCGGTCCAGTACAGCTTGGAGGCGCGCAGTGCCTAAACCCATAGACTCAGGTAAGACACCTCGTTTTAGAGAGTCATACAAGTTGGCAGTCTCGTCGTCAAACCGACCATAGTCCCGGTCAAGGTCATACAACTCACCAACCTGCGCTTCACTTGCAGCGATCTCTTTTTTGATTTCGCCTTTTGAAGGGCGCGGCGCGACTTCTATTGGAGCAGCAGTTTCCGTTTCTGGGGCGGCAGGGGGCGGAGTTGTGACAGGGGCAGCTTCCGTTACTGGAGCGGTTGGCTGTCCTTTTCCTTCAGTAGTTGCTGGAGCATTCTGTCTAGCAGAAACCACTCCGCTTGATTCAGGTGCTCCAGTTGCTGTGGCGGCGGTGACGTCAGAACTGGATTGTGCAGATAAGCCAGCGCCTGTTCCACTTGTTCCTTGGTCAGATTGGACAACATTCGTCTCTCCTTTTGCAGCCCCTTGGGCACGCGCTTTGAGGGCAGCTTCTCTTGCATCAATTTCCGCTTCGACTTGTAGATTCTTTGCAACTTTAGACGGAGGAACAAATTTGCCTTCCGCTTTTAGTTTCTCGATTTCTGCTTTGCGTTTAGCGTAGTCAGCTTTCAACGCGTCAAGCGCAGCTTGTTCTTCAGGCGTAGCCACCGTCTCTATTGGGGGCGCGGCAGGTGCAGGCGGTTTACCAAACAGTTCATCAAGACTGCGCTCTTTCTGTTCCGTCTCGGGAGTGATTGGCGCTTCTTCTTTTTTCTGTTCGGTCTCAGTTGTCGGAGTAGGGGGCGGGGGAGCTTCAGCCCCACGACGTGCCATCACACCCGCTGCGCCGCCCATACCTGCGGCACCAAGAGATGCCATGGCAGCAGTCTCGCCAAGACCTTCGGTCAAACTTTGTTCGGGTTTGACCTCGCGCATCGCCAAGTTTTGCGAGAACCGTCCGCCGGTTTCTTCCAGCATCTCGCCCGGGATTTCTTTTGCGGCTGTTGCGACACCAGTTCCAAGACGAGAGATAGCGCCACGCCCAGCCAGCTTTTCGCCAGCAAGGATACGTTCCATGGCTTGACCGCCGGGCAGGCGTTGTGCCAACAGAGACAGCAGATAACCCGAAGCGCCAGCGGCCCGAGCTTTATTGATCGTTTCAGCAGCTGCTTGTTCAGGGGACATCCCGTTATCAGTCAGCTCTTTATAGATCATGTCATAGGCGCCAGACCCAATGTCTGCGCCCTGCTGTACCCCGGCAGTCTGTATGCCCGCCGTTGTGCCCGCTTTGACTGCGGCTTTCTGTGCGACTTTCTCTGCGGCTTCTTTAGAGACACCACGCGCAGCGGCCTTTGCCATGACGTTGGCTGATGTCAGTGCGGCAGTGCCACCACCAGAAATGATGGCAGGGATCATTTGCGGAGCTTGTTCAGACAGGAAGTTGAACAACAGCGCGGGGTCAGATACGGTCTCGCCAAGGGCGGCTTTGAAGGCTTCCCACTGCCCAACTTTTTCAGCTTCCTGAACTGCGACGGAACGCGCAGCTTCACGGGCCTTCAAGCCCGGAGACTTCATCTCTTCGCCATATTTCTGGATGTTTTCACCCAGCCCCAACGAACCGGTCTTCTCAAAGTTGCCGGTGGCTAAGCCGTAGAGTTGCCCAGGAAGTTGTACAAGTGAGCCGATACCCGACACGGCGCCAGCGCCGATGTCTTTGGCTGCTTCACCCCAAGTACGCTCTTTGGGGGCGTACTGAGGCATTGCTTGGATGATTCGTGACTTCGCATCCTCGGGGCTAAGCTCGTCTGGGATGTTCTCGACGAGCGTCCCATCCGGCATCCGAATCGAATATGGCATTTACGGCTCCTATTTCTGGCCGATTTTATTGAAGTCGATGACTTTTCTATCCGGCGCAGGCGCAGCTGATGCACTGCCGCCGCCAATGTTAGCATCAGTTTCAAATTTCCGAATCAGAGCTTCAAGCTCTTGCACACGTCTAACGATCATAGGAGGCGGCGCTTTATTTTGAGATGCCGCCAAAGTCAGTGCGGGACTGATCTGGCTAAGTTCTTCCGTAGCGCGTTTGTAAGCCGGGTTGGTTTGCATCAACTGCTGGCGGCGGAAGTCTGAATTAGTACCAAACTTTTCTCTATTGAACGCCATGTTTTCTGCATGGCGTTGTGCAGCGGCTTCGCGGTTGGCCGCAATGTTAGCCATGGTCTCTTTATGATGACGCGTCGTTTCTTCATTCCGCAATGCACCAAGACCACCTTGTATGGTATTACCACGAGCTTGTTCAGCCAGCTTAGCGGCTTCCAACTCAGCTTTCTGAGCTTCTTGCTGGTGCTTGCGTGCGTCGGCAACGCGGCCCTCTTTACGAGCGCGCTCAGCTTGAGCGATCTCGTATCGAGATTTGCCTAGCAACATTTCTTGCTCATCGCGTTGCTTCTGATAAGTCTGGCGACGCGTTTCCTGCGCCGACAGCAGGGGCTGAAGTGCGGCGTTTGCTTTACCAGCGGCAACACCAAGGCTTGACCCACGGGTGTTGGTCAAGAACGTCCAAAGATTGTTACGAGCGTTGATAGCCTGTTGGGCTTTCTCTTCTTGATCGTTGGCTTCGTAGCGTCTCGCCATACGGTCGTAATGTTTTATCAGCTCCAAAGCTTCGGGAGCAGTGGGCACTTTTGCTGCCGCTTCCCGGTCTTCTTGCATCAAAGCTTCGAGCGACTTAGGCGCTGTGGGTTTGTAGCCAGGCTGAGTCAATGCTTTATTAAGCATGTCCGCAATGCTGCCTGCGGGAGCAGCAGCCGAGGTATCTTTATTTGCCCCGCCACCCGGCACGTTAGCAGCGGGGACTTTGGGTGCACCGCCCGGTGCTTGTTTAGGCGGCGTACCTTCCCCAGTAATAACTGTGGGTTTCTGGAGCGCGGCAGGAATACCACCAGAAGGCATCGGCATTTTTGATTGGTCGTACGCAAACGGGTCAGCGCCTCGGTCACGTGACCCTTCTCTGCGAATAAATTCCAGATATGCGGGATTGGGTCGCCCATCCATAAGGGTGGGCGGGGGCGCCGATTCTTGTTTCGGGAGTCTGGATTCAGGCATCGCGGCAACTTTGATCGGCTCTTTAACACCCTGCGTTCCAGACCCTGCAAGTAAAGATGCAACACCTTCTCTGAACTCAGTCCGTTTTTTATCAAGCTCTTCCTTCGTCATGCTAGGCGCAGGCGGAGCATTGCGTTCTGCTTCACGCGCCGCTTGCTTGCGTGCGTTCCAAGCTGCGCCTTGTTGATACAAATCGTAATGTCGAGGACCAGCATAGGGCTCACGCGGAGTAGCAGGGGAAGTAGCGGGACGCGCAACGGGGGGCTCTTCTTTAGGAATCTTAGCCATTTCACGGGCCAAGACCTCGCTTTTTTCCAGCTCGGGCAACGACATGAAGTCCAAGTCAGTGACATCCATTTTTTCAGGAGTCATGTCCGTGCGCTGCTTCATGCGCTTGCGAGAACCTTCAGCATCTCTGGCAGGCAACGTGTCATCCGGCTCAGGTACAGAACCCTCATTCTTAAACGCAATGATGCCGCCACCAGCATAGCCAAACATGTCGTCGCGCACAGGTAAACGCGCCACGCCGCCCGAGTACATTTCTTCAGGGGCTTCTTGCGGGGCTTCTTGCGCGTATTTTTCCGGCATCGGCGCCGTTTGCAGGTTCGGGTGTGCACGTGCCGCAATCCCTTGTTGCATCGGGTTGGGTTGCATTTGCGCCTGCTGGGGGTTGGACTGCTGGAACAGTGCCATGATCTTGTCGCGCACAGTCGGCATCTGACCAGAAGCCGCGCCGCTGGCTAGGTTTGCGCGCTGACGCATCGCTGCCTGCTCTTGCATCTCGCTGAGTGCCACGATGCCGCTAATAACACGGGGGTCAGCCCCCTTGCTGTATTTATCCAAACTCTGTTTGGGAGCAAAGTTTGCGAGGTGCTGTTGCTGGTTAATGTCCATTCTTTACCTCTTACTCAGTTAGTCTTAGCAGCTGTCGGGTTAAAGATTTTGTTGATTGCATCGTACAACTGACCAGCGTAACCAGCGTTAGACAACAGCGACGTGAGCGCAGACATGTTCTGCGTATTGGTTTGCGCACTGATTGGCAGGCCCTGCAACAAGCCTTGTTGGTACTGGACCATCTTGTACGGCCAATCGCGTTGCTCTTCAAACTGAGCCTTGTCTGCGGCAATACCTTCGGACTCAATAGCGCGTTGCGTTGCACCAGACTCTTGCAGCTCGTTGAGGCTCTTGATACCAAAGTCAGCGCCGTACTGACGAGACTGTTCAGACGCTTTCTGCGTATCCAAGCCACGGTTTTGGTCAGCGTTGAACTGCTGCATAGCTTTGTCGTATGCGGTTTGATACCCTTGGCCGATTGCAAGGTTCTGTTTGTCCAACAGATTGCGCCGCGCTTCAGACTCCATGATGGCTTGACGGCCACCGCCAAACGCACCGGCTTTAGCCAAACGCGCAGAGTCGCCCAGACGTTGGATGTCAGACTGACGTTGTAGCTCTTTCAACTGCGGGTCCAATGCAGTGGACAAGTACGGGTTCATGTACTTCTGTGCAGCGGTGGTGTCAAACGTGCCAGACGTAAATTCGGTCGGTGTATAACCCGTGCTGGCCAGATTGCTAGCACCTGCAAACGCCTGTTGTTGTAGGTCGGATGCCCCCGCAGTAAGCGGGCCCTTGTATGCCTGATACGGCTGGTTTGCCAACGCTTGGCCTTGGCCCAGCATGTTGGTGACGTAGTCCCCAGCCCAAGGAGCCAAAGCCCCCGCTGTGGTGGTATCAGAAGCGGGGCCGGTAACGCCTCCGCTGGTAAATTTTTTGGTTGGAAGCTGCGCAATGCCCCCTGCGGCGTATTTGTTCACAGAACCTCCAGGCATGTATTTATCCGGGTTAATTTGCTTACCTTGTTTCTTGGTGCCGGTACGCGCTTGACGAACCTTGTCCATCATAGAGTACAGCTTCTTGGCTCCAGCGTCACTGTTGCCGTTGCCCAAGTGTGACACAACATCAGCAGGAACGACAAACTCGCCGTGGCTTAATTTGGCGGGTTGTCTGTTGTCAATCGAAGTGTTGATTTCATCCGCCATACCATCAGACGGACCCCGCAGATAGCGCCCCTTAGCGGCTGTGACTACCTGATCGGGGTTCCCAATACTGTAATTTGGATTGTTATTGTTCATGTTGATACCTTCACCATGCCCAAGACCCAAATGCGTGGGGCTGCTGCCAATGTTGCCTTGACGCAGATTCGACAAAACCTCAGACTCGGCACGCTCCGGGAACTTGATGGCTTCAGGAATAGCGGCGCCAAACTTGGCTGCACGTTGCGCAGGGGTTTCAAAATCAGCGGCAGTGCTTGTAGCGGCCGCAGCGCCAGTGGTGTCCGCTTTCTTTTGCCACGGCAGGGCCAGAGCGGGAGTTGCAGGAGTGCCAGCCCACTTGTTTACAGGAGCTTCGGCATTTGTGTATAGAGCCTTGATGCCTTCAGCTTGCGCATCAGAGATACCCTTGCCTGCTGCTTCAGCGCCTTTGGCTGTGTATTGAGTGTCAGTAAAGTATTGACGCCCACCAGAACCTGCGCGGCGATTGGGGTCGTTGTATTCAATCTGCTGGCGCGTGGCGCTCAACGAAGGGATAGTGCCTTTGTACCCGCCGGTTTCTTTTTTGTCGAGCCCAAACATGCTCAAGGCAGCGGGGGCCATGGCGGCAATCCTTGCCCAGTCATAGCCAGTGACGTTTCCAGCCGCATCTTTTTTGGAGAAGGCGTCTTTCAGCGTCTTGATCACTCCAGCACTGGCAGAGTTGGTACCGGCGGCACTATAAAGCCCTTCCATAGCCGCCTTGTCAGCGGCGGGGGCGTCTGTAATAGTTGCGGGGTCTAAGCCGATTGAACGATAGAACGCGTCTTGGTCTTGTGCGGCGGTCGTCGTATCGCCACCCATTCCGCCAGTATCAATCTGGCCCCAGTTTGTGCCAGTCCAAACATATTGATTACCGTCGTCATCGGTGTATGTATCGCTGGATTGAAAACCCGCCCAGTCGTCGCTCCAAGAGCCGTCGTTTTCGTAGTAGTCCATGCTTAACCTCTCTGCTGTAACAAGGCCAGCAGATCGTCGATGGACCCGCCTTCCGCCATTTTAGATTGTGTTTTCTTTTTTGCAAACGGGCTTGTCTGCAACTCCTCTTCCAGATCGAGCTGTTCGCCAATATCCACCACAGGCGGTGCGGTGGGAGCTTGTTGGCCTTGACCTGCACCCAAAAGAGCCAGCAACGCGCCCAGGTTTAGCCCGCCGCTGCCGCCGGGAACCGTAGACTGACCGCCCGGTACAGTGGATTGACCGCCCGGCACAGTGGATTGACTGCCCGTGTTCGTAGATTGGCCACCTGTGACCGTAGACTGCCCGCCCGTCAGGGTGTCGTTGCCCGCTGGGGCAACATAAGGCGTACCGTCTTGATTGACTGGCTGACCCAAAGAATCTCGGTACCCAGACGGGCTGCTGTCGTCAAGAATGATCGAAAGGTTGTTTGTGCCCGTGTTGTCTACGGTCGAGTACGGCGTTCCGTCGGCGTTGAATATGGCGCTTGTACCGTCTTCATACGTGACTTTGTACGTACCGTCGGCAAAATACTCTTTGTTTGGCTGAGTTGTAGTACCCCCAGTAATAATGTCCGAGGCGCCAGACCCGCCTGTCAAAGTGGATTCAGTGCTAGTAATAGTTCCGTCTGGTTTGATAGTCAACGTGCTGCCATCGTCCCCGGCCAAAGTCGTGCCGGTGTTTGCGCCGCCAGTAATCGTGTCGGTGCTCGCGCCGCCTTGGGTCGTGGCTTCGCCACCCGCTACGGAATCTTGTCCGCCAGTAGTTGTGTCGGCTGCTGTTGCAGGTCGCCAGGTCAAAGTAAAGGGATCAAAAACCTGACCGGCTGGAGGTATAAACGCAGTGCCGTCATTTCCACCGGCCAAAGTTGCGTCGCCTACGCCCTTAGCGACAATGTCCGCAAGCTCTTGATCGGTCAGTTGGTTCGATCCGGTACCCGCATCTTGCCCGCCCGCTAGGTCACTTGCGTCGCCAAGGCTACCGCCAGCAAGCGTATCTTGTCCCGTGCCGCCTGTCAGGGTCGCATCGCCAATTCCCCCGGCAACAATGTCGGCAAGTTCTTGCTCAGTGAGTTGGTTTGATCCACCACCCGTCAAGATGTCTTGTATAACGCTGCCTGTTGAGCTATCGCTAACAACCGACCCATTGCCCGTATTTCCAGCTTCGGCCACCTGCGTACCACCACCGGGGGTAACTTGCGGGTTTGTTATGGCGTCAATCAGCTGCTGGGTGCTGTCGGCAACTTCAGTTTGGTTCTTACTCGTGGGGGGTACGATTACCGGTTCCGGTACGCGAGACATCTGGTAGCGCTCAAGATTCGCGTACTCAGAAGGTGAAAGAGAAGCAACATAGGTGAGTGTGCTAGGGTCGTCCAGCACTTTTCCCTCTTGCATCAATTGCGCGTACTTGATGGTGTTGTCCAGCATTGCGCCGCTTGTGGGCTGGATTGGGCTCTCTCCAATCGCTTTAATCTGGTCACCGGTCAGGATGGTTTTTCCGCCCGTTTTAGCTGCGGCCGAAATTGCAGTTTGGGCACCCTTGATCGCAGAGCTAACCAAACTATTCGCCGCCGCTGCGGCGGCGTCTTTACCAGTTAGGCTAGCAGTGATGGACGCGCGAACGGCGTTTTGAGCGGAAGGCGGAATATCTTTAAGAATATCCCCTGCGCCAGCCTGCTTCATAATCAAATCTGTTGCGGCCTGCGCTCCAGAGAAAACAAAAGCTGCAACGGGGTCTTTGCCCATAATCGCAGCAAGCCCGGCTTGTGTGGTTGCTTCCGCGCCGTACTTCCCGAGTACGTTCACCATATCTTTGTTGAGAGAAGTCATCACATCAGACTTCATAACCGCAGGGAGGCCTTGCTGTATCAGAGCACCCTTGACGGCGGCCTCAAAGTCGCCACCATTGAACGCGGTATTGAGAGCTGTCTGGCCAACAATAGCGGCGACCGCAGAACCTGAACTTAACGTAGAAGCGCCAATTAGCGATGCTTCAGCGGCGGTCATTGCGCCCGACGCAACCATTGCATCAACAGCCAACGCCTCACCCAGAATGAAGTCACCTAGCGCTTGCGCCGCGCCGGGGTATGCCACCATGATGGCAACAGCGACCAGCTTTTTGGGGTCGCTGACAATGGCTTCAACCGTATTACCGACCTTCTGGACTACATCGCCCGCAGTGTCAAGTACGTCGCCTACGGCGTTTTCAAGTTGCCTACCCTTTTTGCGTGCCCATCCCATGTCATAACCTCACAACAGACCGATAGGTTCGGTCTTCACCTTCATTAACACGCTCAATCTTCGCAGGGAAGATGGTTTGCGTAATGAGTTCATTGATCTTGGGGTTATCGTAGTACGTTGTGGCGTATTTATACCCTTCGTCACGTAGCCGCAAAAAATACGCTGTGACGTTTTTGACAAGTTGTGCGCTTGGTTCTGGGTTTATCGTGTGCCACTCCACACCAGCATCGCCCAAATCTTTTGTCATAAAAATGGTGTTACCGGCACGGTATGGTTTTTCACCCTGATCGACACGTTCCTTGAAAGACAAAGCGGCGTCTGAAAGCGTTATCCCTCGGCCTTTGTAGTTTTTCTCAAGGTCTTTTTCGACAATTTCGCGAACGGTCATTTCAGCCATGTTTTATCCTTACTGCGTCAGGTCGTAGAAGGAGATGGAGCCAACACCATCGCCCGTTGTCGCGCCCGAAACTGTGCGCACAGCCAGAGTGTAAATGTCGCTGACGCCTGCCAACGAAGCACCAAGCTGCAAG
>JACCDL010876089.1_pt1 | contig 19518 bp, 18 predicted proteins | sample 7441931 | NCBI WGS metagenome assembly JACCDL01 (sample SAMN15323437, study PRJNA562643) | freshwater metagenome | isolation source: river surface water | place: USA:Blue River Watershed | collected 2017-08-16 | reverse complement strand
TGTCTGAGGAGACCCTCTGGGCGACGAGTTTTTAAAATTTTAGATTCAAGCCATTGAAGGGTAAGTTATTTTTCCCAGTGCTAGACCTTTTTGCTTACTTTTTGGGGCGATGCCAAAAAGTTAAGAGAAATTCGTCTGTTCCTTTTCACTTTAACAGCAAAACTAAGCTGCCTGAAAATAACTTTTATCCTCCCAAGATCCCCCTGTCGCCTCATGTTCACGTTCAAAGTGTAGCGAAACTCAAACTTGGGCACCGTAAGGAAGCCGTAGGATCACCGAAACGGTCAAGTTTGATGAGTGAAACGCATGAACTGAACATCAGCGACGAGTTTTCTTTGGTTCTTTCTTTTGCGGAAAAAGAAAGAATATGTTAATTGCTTTTCACAATCGGATCAACTTTCGGACAAGCCTTAGAGCCCAAGCGAATGCTTATTCCTAAAAACTCGTGCGTTTCTGTTACGTCCTCATCCAAGCTAACATCCATGATGTTAACACTTGAGCTAAGCTCAGACCCAGCTTTAAAACGAATGTTTTTCTTCGTTTTAACATTCAACAAAAAGTCGCTGTTCGTACAGCCATTTTCTAAAATTCCAGTATCCATTTTTCTGAATTTTTAATGATTAAACAATAAGCACATTGTTTCTAATTCCAAAACGTCTGTGCCCTAACTTCTATTTTTTCAGGAGATTAAAATCGAAAACCCAACAACTGAATTTCCTCCCAATTTCCCCTGCGCCTTAAAAGATTCGTCTCTTTTCCCAAGATCCCCAGCACCTCGGGAAAATTACTTGGGACCCACATGGCGAAGAATCGCAGAAATTTTGAACTGTTTGAGGAGACCCTAGGGCGACGAGTTTTTAAAATTTCAGATTCAAGCCATAGAAGGGTAAGTTATTTTTCCCAGTGCTAGACCTTCTTTCAGTCCCGATCGAAGCATCGGGGTTTGCTTACTTTTTGGGGCGATGCCAAAAAGTGAGAAGACAATAATCTTACCAGCGCTAGACCTTCTTTCAGTCCCGATCGAAGCATCGGGGTTTGTTACTTTTTAGGGCAATGCTAAAAAGTAAGATTAATTCTTTGCGTACCTTCTTTTTGTCCCACACAAAAGAATAATCATTTCATTCCCCTTCTTCAACCGTCGCTTGACTGATTGCCGTTAGCACCGAGCCACCAACGATGAGGTAACCCCCAATCGTTGTAAGTAGTGCCGGAAGCGCAACCGGTGCCATCACAATGGATGTTCCAATTGCAGCTACAATCAATCCGAGCGCACGTAATTTTTTGAAGAAAGGCGGTGTTTCTTGTTGGATGCGTTCCCCCACAGAAGAAAGATCATCCCATCGTTTTTGCTGTCTCATCATCTCAAAGATTACGCTACATCCACGATGGCAAGGGCGTTGTATGCTCCGTTATTCATCGAATACTGAACGCCATTTACTTCTTGGAAAAATTCAACCATCAACAAAAACACATCAGTTCCCGTTCCGGTCGGTGCAGTACCAGCTGCTAAAAGCAAGTCTGTTAGTGTTGCATCGATAACCAGGTTTTCCGTGTTCGTCAATTCCACGCTGTACGTGTCCGTTGCAAAATCAACTTTTGCCCAGGCACCCGTAAACGCCATGTGAGTTGCTCCCGAAGGAAACGCCACATGCAAATTCGGAACAAGCCCCTGAATTGCGATTTCACCTGCAGCCGTGTTCACTGCAAAAGGACGATACAACACAGCTCGCATAGTTGCTCGGTTGTTAAAGTTGAAACCCTTCAACAAATCCTTAGCAGCAGGATCTGCAATTGCAACCGCCACATTTCGTTCACCACGAGCACTCGTAGTATCGAGCGCACGAATGTCAGACATCAACTTCGTCAAACGAGAAGTCACCCTACCATCCGAAGAACGCATCATCAACGTTCGAAAAGCATCACGCACCAGTTTCCCGGATTTCGCAGCACTTCCAAACTCAGCTCCATTTTCGCGCGTACGCTCAAACGCAGGATCGTTCTTAATTCGTTCCGCATCAACACCACCTTTTTCGCGCGCCAAGTGACCGTCCTTTGTTTTGTAGAAAGACAAATCTCCGATTGTGCCTTTCAACTTAATAATGCCAATTTGCTTTGCCATTTTTAAAGTGTATTTTGATTAATAATTCCCAGTTGAGACCCTCTCAACCGCTATCTTTTTTACCTCGCGAGTTCAATCAGATAAATCAAAAGTACACCTGTAACAACACAGAAACATTGCCCCACAGCCGTCTGCAACACATTGTTCCAAAAATTGCCGAACAATGCCAAAGATGTTCAAATAAAACACCTTACATTTGTTAAACAGCGGTAAATCATCAGACTTTATTTCCATTCATCGTCGCTTCATTCCATGAATAAAAGCACCATACTATATGGATAAAGCCTATATAGAGTACCACGAAAAGCAAAACAGAATAAAACGAATCAAACCATGCAACGAGTAGTAATCTATCCCAAAGACATCATGATCGTAACCGGGCGAAGTGAACGATATTCCAGGGACCTACTTAAAAAGATAAAAGAGACATTTAACAAAGCAAAACACCAACCCTTAACCATTGATGAATTCTGTCAATACATGGGCTTTGACAGCACTAAAATTGCCAATTCTCTAAAATAAAAATTGCCCGAAAGCATACTAAAAAATGAACGTCATTAGTAGTGAAATAGCCTATAAATCCGTACATTTGTTTTGATACGAATTGACCTATTTTGTACCAAAAAATGAGGGGCGTCATTCGGGGCGTCGGCACTTTTAAAATTTAAAACCCTTATTGGGTAAGAGATAGAGAGCTTGAGTTCTACACCCTCACTCTCCGCTGAAAAAAGGCCTTGGATTCAAGGTCTTTTTTTATTTACAAATTGATTGTGCCGCAAATACATCGTCTGTAATTATTCCCGTTGGTTTCTTTTTAATGGCTTTTAATGTACCCTTGGGTGAACGAATATCATACAAATAAACTCTTTTGCCGATTGAAACGAATTCTTGAACTACTTGCGCACTGATTTTCGAATTTCGAATTGCTACCCCATACCAATCATTAGTATTAAACTCTTGACGAATTAATTCGATATTATCACTAGAAAGTACACAATTATGGTCTAAGGAAAAATATGGAAACAAATCCTTAGAAGGAAGAATCAAGATCAAATTCGGCTTAGCCAAATGATCAAGTTTTTGTTTAAATGTTTCGAGATTCACAAGTACTTCTGTACATGCGTTGTAACATTTCAAATCTAAAAAATAAGTTTTAGAACTATCAAAGGTAATTGAGGACAATTTCGTCAATTTTTCTTTATGAAAAGATTTATAATGAATAGTTTCCAGTTCAACACTCATATTCTCTTCCACACAACCAGCACCTGTAGTTTCATCCTCTAAAAAATCATCATGAAACAACCATAATTCACCATCTTTAGACATTCTTACATCTAGTTCAATTCCTTTTAAGGTGGGGAATTCTGAAGCCAAACTTATTGCTTCCAAACTATTCGCGTGATAACCTGAATTTGGCATTGATAATCCCATGGCAGCATGTCCGTACACTTCAATGTCACGACAAATAGTAGCTTTTCTACAAGAATAAAACAGTAGCAATGTGAGTAAAAAAAGAACTGATCGGTTAAAAATCATAACTTACACCAATTTGAGTAGCAAAATTAACCTTTGTAAATAAGTGTGTGTTTCTTTTCATTTGATGCATGATTCCGACGTAATTTCTCAAAAAAACTCCGAGAAAATCCTTAAAATGTAATCCAAAAAACACATTTTCGTCGAGTCGATAAAATCCTGAATTATTCAGTTGTGTTGTTAATCCTGTAGATAAACCATTTTGAAATGCAAATCTTTTTGATAGTGGCATGTAGTAACAAAATTGTTCTTGAAAACGCCAATTAAATTGGCCAATTTCCAAATATTTATGGCTCAGTCCTATTTCTTGATTGAACCCAAATTTATTTTTCTTCAAACTTAAACCAACATTATGAAAAATATCATACTGTGAAGACACATAACTCGTTCCAACACTAAATTCTCTGTGAATTTGACAGAATGTGGTACTGAAATTAAATAGTAAAATAAAAAAACTAAGACAAGCTTTCAATGATCAGCGTAATTATCCAAATTTCGGACATTTTTTACAAGCATGTCCTTTTTTCTTGTACTTCTTGCAACATTTTGTTTTTTTGGTGTCCGTTTGAGTATTCACCCAAGGACAGCTAAGTTCTTCAATGAAAGGACAAGAATTCTGACTCATTATTTAGAATTATTCTAAACAAAAATAATGATTTTTAAAATAACCTCACACAAATCCAAAAAAAAAGCTGTCCGAAGACAGCTTTAATTTTTATTCGTCAAGGGAATTATACCAATCCTTGATCAATCATTGAATCGGCCACTTTTACAAAACCAGCAACATTGGCTCCTTTAACGTAATCGATAGAACCATCTTCATTTTTACCATATTTCACACATGCTTCGTGTATTGAAACCATAATTCCGTGAAGACGTTGATCAACTTCTTCTCTCGACCAAGACAATCTCAACGAGTTTTGAGACATCTCTAATCCTGAAGTAGCTACACCTCCGGCATTCGAAGCTTTACCTGGAGAAAAAAGTACACCACCTTGTTGAAAAGCAGTAATTGCTTCCGGAGTTGAAGGCATGTTTGCACCTTCTGCTACACACTTTACACCATTAGAAATTAAAACTTTTGCTTCTTCTCCATTCAATTCATTTTGAGTTGCACAAGGTAACGCAATATCAACTTTAACTTCCCATGGTCTTTTTCCAGCTACAAATTTTGCATTTGGATACTTCGCAGCATATTCTGAAATTCTACCACGTTTAACATTTTTCAACTCCATGACATAAGCCAATTTGCCTGCATCAATTCCATCCACATCGTAAATATATCCTTCAGAATCGGATAAAGTCACCACTTTTGCTCCTAATTCAGTAGCTTTCTCACATGCATACTGAGCAACATTACCTGAACCTGAAACTGCAACTAGTTTACCATTGAAGGAATCACCTTTAGTTGCTAACATTTCTTTCGCAAAATAAACTGTTCCATAACCTGTTGCTTCCGGACGAATTAATGAACCACCCCAATTTCTGGCTTTTCCTGTTAGTACCCCAGTAAATTCGTTTCTTAATCTTTTGTATTGACCGAACATGTAGCCAATTTCTCTTCCACCAACACCAATATCTCCAGCAGGAACATCCGTATCAGCTCCGATATGGCGAGCTAATTCCGTCATAAATGATTGACAAAATTTCATAACTTCATTATCTGATTTTCCTTTTGGATCAAAATCAGAACCACCTTTTCCACCACCCATCGGAAGGGTAGTAAGAGAGTTTTTGAAGATTTGCTCGAAACCTAAAAATTTCAATATGGATAGATTAACAGATGGATGAAACCTAAGGCCACCTTTGTATGGTCCTATTGCTGAATTAAATTCCACTCTGTAACCTCTGTTTACTTGAATATTTCCTTGATCATCCAACCACGGTACTCTAAAAATAATTGTTCGTTCAGGTTCTACAATTCGATCCAGAATTTTCGCAGTTTTATATTTCGGATTTTCCTCAATAAAAGGAATGACTGTTTCCGCTACCTCTTGAACTGCCTGTAAGAATTCAGGTTCATGACCGTTTTTTTCTTTTACTCGAGACATGAACGCTTCAATCTCTGCATGAAATTTATTCGACATATTGTGTTTATTTATGGTTAACAGGAGCAAATTTAATTAAGTTTTCTTTCCTTCAACGAGATTATTTGTAATTGTTTAAAGTGTTAAATTGACACTAATTAGATATTTCATTCATGATTTATAAAAAAAATCATACTTGTCCAAGGCAACTTTTTGTAACTTTGAATCGTTTTAAGTTAAACCAACTAAAATAAATGAAAAACGCACTATTAATTGCAGTATCGGCAATCATTTCTTTACATAACTTTTCCCTTGCGGGCTCAAATGTCGCTTTATGTTTAGGACAAGATGCTACTATTTGTTCTGGTCAAACCGTCACCTTAACGAATTGTAATACTGGTGGAAACCCTAATACTTCTGCAGGTATATACTTAAACTCTCCCACAAACGTAACGTTATCAGACGATGTATGGTCAGGAACAGTTAATATTGGATTTTCTTTTAGTTTCTACGGGCAAAATTATACACAATGTGTAATTGGTTCTAATGGTTTGGTATCATTCAATACTTCACAGGCTAGTCAGTATTGTCCATGGTCGTTGACAGGAGGACCGCTACCAAACACAATAATAACAGGAGCTAGGAATTCAGCAATGTTAACCTATCAAGACATCAATCCATCGTTAGGAGGACAAGTACAATATCAAACGGTAGGTACAGCACCGAATAGAAAATTCGTTGTGCTTTACAAAGACATTTATATGTTTAGTTGCACATCACAGTGTAACTACATGGCGATAATCTTGTACGAAACATCGAATATTGTAGAGTATCACATAGGTAATAAACCAATCTGTACGACTTGGAACAGTGGTTTGGCTATTCAAGGAACTGAAAACAATGCCATGTCTATAGCTCACACAACTCCCGGTAGAAATAACACTGTTTGGGGAGCTAATCAAGATGGCAGAAGATATACACCAACTGCACCATCCAATACGAATGCCTACACGATAACTCAGATTCCTTATGTAATGGTGAATAGTCCTGGGAGTAATTTTGTATGGAATGCATGTAATGCAGCAGGTACTGTATTGGCAACTTTTCCATACAACAATGGCGTATTAAATTTACCTTCCACTAATCCAAATTATGCAATTCCAGCGGGAACTTCCGGATATTTTTTATCTGGATCAGCTTGCGGAACACCTGTCGGCTCAATAACGGGAGATACTACATGGATCACCGTTGCAAACCCTTCTCTAACGGCAACCTCTACTCCTGATATCTGTACACAAGGATTGGGATCTGTAACTGCAGTGCCTGGTGCCAATTCTCCAGCTCCCTACACGTTTAGTTGGCCGGCATTAGCTTCATCTTCTCAAACTGTAACAAATGTGACTGCTGGAACATACACAGTATTTATGACCGACGGAAATGGTTGTACCGCAAATGCAACGGTAACTGTTGGAGATACACCTGCACAATTTTCGGGTACAACAACTCCAGTTTCATGCTCAGGTGGAGCTGATGGAACTGCAACAGCGACAATGACTCCTGTCCTTGGAACGGTTACTTATCAGTGGAACGACCCATTAAATCAGTCAACTCAAACTGCTACAGGACTCACAGCAGGAACCTATATTTGTACAGTAACTTCAAGTATTGGTTGTTCTGGAACTGTTACTGTCAACGTTACAGAAATACCGGCTATGACTATCGTAATAGCGAATCAAACAGATGTAACTTGTAATAGCGGATCTGATGGAACTGCAACAATTACTGTTACTCAGGGTACTGCACCTTATTCCTACGATTGGGATATTTCATCTTCAACAACGAACACTGCTTCGGATTTGAATGCTAATACCCATACACTAACTGTTACCGACAACTTAGGTTGTATTTCTTCTATTTCTGTCGTTATTAACGAACCTTTGCCACTATCATTGACTTTTGTCACACCTGATTCAATGATTTGCCCAGAGGCTACAATCAACCTGATTGCCCAAGGTAGTGGTGGATCGTCAACTTATATATTTACTTGGAGTGAAAATGGGCAACAAATAGGAGTAGGTTCCAATATCCCTGTGGATCCTCTGAATACGAATACACAATATTGTGTCGTTTTGTCTGAACAATGTGGATCACCTACTACCCAAGAATGTTTAACCATAACTTTTCCAACTCCAATTACACCAAATGCTGTACCTGATAAATCCAAAGATTGTGTGCCAGGAGAATTTACTTTCACAAATACCTCATCCAATCCTACAGAAATATCGACAACACAATTCATTTTTTCCAATGGAGAGAGTTTTATAATGAATGGTACAGAAACTTTATCTAATGATTTCCCGGACGTGGGTATTTTTTCTCTTGATCTTGTTGTAACCTCTGATTATGGATGTGTTTATACAAATACAATAAACAATATTGTAGAAGTTACGCCATTACCAACTGCTGATTTTACAGTCTCAAAAAACCCAGCGACATGGTTCGAAACCACAATTCAAACTTCAGATATTTCTCTAGGTAATATAGCTCAATGGAATTGGTCTAGTCCAGGTTCTACATCAATTGCTACTACAGGTCCGAATGCAATAATAAACTATCCCGAAGGAGTTACTGGAATATATCCTATCACACTCATAGTAACTACCACTGAGGGATGTTCAGACTCTATTACATTAGAAATTGAAATTGTACCAGATATCATTATATATGCTCCAAATACATTCACCCCAGATGACGACGAACACAATCAAAATTGGTTTCTCATTATTGATGGTATAGATTTTGAGAATTTCCATCTAGAAATTTTTAACCGTTGGGGAGAAAAGATATGGGAATCTTTTGATGCAAGAGCATCTTGGGACGGAACATATAATGGTAGATTAGTTCAAAACGGCACCTACTCATGGAAGATTTCATATAAGATGAAAGATAATGACGGAAGAGATTTTAAAACAGGATTTGTTAATGTGTTAAGATAATATTGATGAAAAAAACAACTTTATTTTTTGGACTAATTGTATTTTTATTTTCATGTGATGTACTAAATGAAGCCACTAATCTGGTGAATAATTCCTCTAATTCATCCAATAATAAACCTTCTTTGACAAACGATGAAGTAATAGCAGGATTAAGAGAAGCGCTACAATTAGGGATTAAAAATTCAGTTTCACTTACTTCTGTTACTGATGGTTTTTTGAAAAATAGCGAAATTCGCTTGCCTTTTCCTCCTGATGCTCAAAAAGTGCGCGACAAAGCATTAGAATGGAAGTTAGATGGACAAGTAGAGAAGTTTGAAACCACTCTGAATAGAGCGGCTGAAGAAGCATCAAAAGAAGCGCTTCCCATTTTTGCAGATGCCATTAAAAATATGTCTGTGCAAGATGGTTTTGCCATTTTGAATGGCGGAGATGGCGCAGCAACTAAATTCCTTGAAGACAATACGTCAACTAAATTAGTTGCGGCTTTTTCTCCGAAAGTAAAAGAGGCTACTTCTAAGGTTAAACTCACAGAATATTGGAATCCAATCATCACAAAATATAACAATGCTATGACACTAACTGGAGGTCAAAAATTAAATCCTGATTTAGATGCATACATTACTCAAAAAGCAATTGACGGACTTTTTTTAATGGTATCCAAGGAGGAGAATAAAATACGTAAAGATCCCGCAGCCCAAGTTACAGCGCTCCTTTCAAAGGTATTCGGAAGTTTATTGAAATAGAAAATGCGATTCTTTCCAGCAACTGATTTAGTACTCGATAAAAATAATCGAGTTTACCATCTTGGACTGCACCGAGAAAATATTGCAGAAAAAATTATTATTGTCGGAGATCAAGACCGAGTGAGTCAAGTTTCATCTTTCTTCGATCAAATCGAACACCAATCCCAACATAGAGAGTTTGTTTGTCATACTGGTCACTACAAAGGTCATCGCATTACTGCACTTTCAACTGGAATTGGCACGGATAATATAGATATTGTTATCAATGAATTAGATGCCTTGGTAAATATCGATTTAGACACTAGAACTGAAAAGGAAAAGAAAACGAGCTTAAGTATTGTCCGAATTGGCACATGTGGAATTCTCCAGCCAGATATACCCGTTCATTCCTTTATTTTATCCAGCCATGCCATTGGATTTGACAATGTTGCATACTTTTATGAAATAGAATTTAATCATTCTGATACCTCATTAAAAAATCAATTTTTATCACACATCAACATTCCTGAGTACATTAATCCATACGCAATTCATTCCTCTGAGAAACTACTAAATTTATTAGCTTCCAATAGTATTCATACTGGAATAACCATCACAAGCTCAGGGTTCTATGGTCCTCAAGGTCGATCATTACGACTAAAAACTCATACCGAAAATTTACATATTCCCTTGGGTAGTTTTATGTGGAATGGTTCAAAAATTCTAAATTTTGAAATGGAAAGTTCAACACTTTTTGCTCTTGGAGGTGCATTAAATCACGAAACCTGTACCATTTGTTTAGGCGTTGCTAATAGACCTAATTTCGAGTTCTCTAAAGGCTACACTGAAAAAATGAATGAACTAATCGCTTATACCTTAGATAGAATTATTTTAGCTGACTCTTAATTAGTTCGGTTAATTTTTCACCTCTTAAATCCACTCCATTTTCAATTACTTCTCCTTTACCGTTGATGAGGTAAACATGGGGTATTGAATTTACTCGGTATTGAGATGATATTTTGCCATCAACATCCAAAATATGTCCAAGCCAGCGAAGTTCAAAAAAATCGATTGCAGATTTCCATTGCGACTCATCACGATCAAGAGATATACTAATGATCTCCAGCCCTTCAGCATCTTTGAAACGACTATTTTGGTAGGTATTATAAATTTCCTTTAAATGTGGGATTTCTTCCTTACACGGACCGCACCAAGAAGCCCAAAAGTCTAATAAGACTAACTTACCCTTGTAACTATCAAGAGAAATTGCTTTTTGTTGATGATTGATTCCTTCAAAAATCGGGGCCTTTTCGCCTTGTGGTATTCCAGGTGAATAATTTTTCCACATGAGAATACCAATTAAAATTAATAAGCCAATTAATGAAAACAGAATTGACCTTTTCATTATCCGATTCTTCGGATGTCAGCACCAATGTTGTTTAACCTAATTTCAATGTCTTGATAACCACGATCTATTTGTTCAATATTATGAATCGTACTTTTGCCCTTGGCAGATAAAGCCGCTATCAAAAGGGACACACCAGCTCGAATATCTGGACTTGTCATACTTATACCGCGTAGACTATGTTCTCTATTTAATCCAATCACTGTAGCTCTATGAGGGTCACAAAGAATTATTTGAGCACCCATATCAATCAGTTTATCCACAAAAAACAACCTTGATTCAAACATTTTTTGATGAATTAAAACGGAACCTTTTGCTTGTGTTGCTACCACCAAAATAATTGACAATAAATCAGGTGTAAATCCTGGCCATGGCGCATCATAAATGGTTAGAATAGACCCATCGATAAAAGTATCTATTTCATATTTTTCCTGTGCCGGAATGTAAATATCGTCTCCTCTTCTCTCCAATTTTATCCCCATCCTTCTGAATACATTTGGAATTATTCCTAGATTATCCCAACTCACATCTTTAATGGTGATTTCAGACTGAGTCATAGCCGCTAAACCTATGAAACTACCAATCTCTATCATATCAGGCAGAATACGATGATAGCAACCTTTAAGAGATTTTACTCCTTCAATATGTAACAAGTTCGAACCAATTCCCTCTATTTTAGCGCCCATAGAATTGAGCATCTTACACAGCTGTTGTATATATGGCTCACAAGCAGCATTGTAGAACGTAGTTTTACCCTCCGCCATAACAGCAGCCATTAGTATATTTGCAGTACCTGTTACGGATGCCTCATCTAAATGTATGTAAGTTCCCTTTAATTTTTTTGCCTCAACAGAATAAAAGTGCTCTCCCGCGTCGTAATTGAATTTTGCGCCCAAAATTGCAAATCCTTCGAAATGAGTGTCTAATCTCCTTCTTCCAATTTTGTCTCCACCTGGCTTCGGTATAAACCCTTTTCCAAACCTTGCCAATAAAGGGCCAACAATCATAATTGAGCCGCGTAAAGAGGATGCTCTTTTTTTGAAATCTTCAGTTTCTAAGTATTTTAAATCAATATCTTTTGCTTGAAAAATATATGTTCCCTTTTCAACCTTCTCTACTTTTACACCCATGGTTTGCAAAAGCGATATAAGTTTATTGACATCCACAATGTCAGGAATATTGGATATCGTTACTTTTTCTTCTGTTAAAAGTGGAGCACAGAGTACTTGCAATGCTTCATTTTTAGCGCCTTGTGGTATTAATTCTCCTTTCAGAGGTTTTCCACCATAAATTTCAAAAGATGCCATCTTATTTTTTGTTGAATTTCTTTTTGTGTTTATTCTTGAAGTTTTTATTGTTATTATTAAACTTCTTATTCATTCCCATTGAACGCAAGAGTGTATTCGTATTTGCCAAATCATCGGGGTTTTCTAATACCAATTCTCCTGCAGAAAGTTCTTTTAAATTTTCAGCAATTACATGATTTTCAACAGCATCATTATTGTGCGATAAATACAGTTTTTTCATAAAATTTGCCATCGAGTTCTTTAAATACTCCTTTTCTTCAGTAGAATCCAATGATTTTGAAGTTTTAAGTATCGCTTCCGTATATTTCCCGTAATGACCATACTTAATTTTACTCTTTGGATATTCCATCAAATTAGGTTTTTCCATTAGCATTTCTGGTTTCGGGATTTCATAAGGAGAATCAACTTCCAATTGAAAATCAGACATCACAAAAAGATGGGTCCACAACTTATGACGAAAATCGTCAACATCCCTCAGGTGCGGATTTAATTGCCCCATAACTTCTATTATTGCTTGTGCGGCACGATTTCGTTCATCACGATTTTCAATTTCCATGGCATGAGAAATCATATTTTGAACGTTTCTGCCGTACTCAGGCAAAATCAATCGGCCTCTTGTTGTATTATATTCCATTAATTTTCAATTAAATTACCTAGAGAAGAATCATAAATTTTCTTTGCCTCTATAACATTTCCAAACGGTTCTTCATCCACCTGAAATTTTCCTTTCGTCACGTGACCTAGCAAGGTAATGTTTACACCTGATTCCATCATAAACTCGATAAAACGCTCCTCTGCATCTTCCGGAAGAGTCACTACTACCCTACCTTGTCCTTCGCCAAATAGAAATGCATCCACCCTGAGTTCTGAATCCGTCACGATATCGAAACCTAATTCGCGAGGCATAGACATTTCGACCAAAGATACATACAATCCTCCATCTGAACAATCATGTACGGCATTAACTAAATCCTCTCTTATTAATCCTTTCACTGCCTGTTGCACTTTAAATTCTTTTTCAAGGTCAAAGTATGGAGCTGGGGAAGCCTTAACTCCATGATAGCTGGCTAAATATTCAGAGGATGCAATATCTTCGTTATAATCACCCAAAAGAAATATTAAGTCTCCTTTTTGTTTGAAATCTAAGGTCATTATTTTTTCTTTATCTTCGAGAATTCCAATCATACCAATAGTTGGAGTTGGAAAAACTGGTATTTCTTTTCCAGCAATCACCGATTGATTGTAAAAACTAACATTTCCTCCTGTTACAGGTGTCTCAAATTTTAAACAAGCTGCAGACATTCCCTTAATAGCACCAACAAACTGCCAATAAGACTCTGGATTGTATGGGTTACCAAAATTTAAACAATTCGTAATTGCACTAGGTACGCCACCGGCACAAACTATATTTCGGGCTGCCTCTGAAACTGCAATCATTGTTCCCACTTCAGGATCTGAATTGACATACCTAGAATTGCAATCAACAGTCATTGCTAAGGCTTTATTCGTACCCTTTATGTGAACAATTCCTGCATCAGAAGGCCTATTGGTTGTCATATTTTTTGTTCCTACCATCGAGTCGTATTGCTCATAAATCCAACGTTTTGATGCGATATTGGGCAAAGCAAGTAACTCATAACCTACTTTTGCTAAATCTTTTGGACAAGACACATCGGAAATATTAAACTTTTTAAATTCCTGATAATATGCTGGCTCTGCATATTCCCTCTTGTATTGAGGAGCTCCTCCACCCAATACCAACGATTCAGCTGGAACATCTCCGACCAATTCATCGTGCATATAATACTTTATTCGCCCTGAATCCGTAACCACTCCTATTTCCTCTGCATGCAAATCCCATTTATCAAAAATTGATTTCACCACATGCTCTTTTCCTTTTTGAACTACTACCAACATTCTTTCTTGTGATTCTGAAAGTAATATTTCATATGGAAGCATATTTTCTTGACGCGTTGGCACTTTATCTAAATGAATTTCCATCCCAACATTACCCGCAGCACTCATTTCACATGTTGAACACGTAATACCTGCTGCTCCCATATCTTGCATTCCGACGATTGCGTCAGTTTCTGCTAATTCCATGGTAGCTTCCAACAATAATTTTTCCATGAAAGGATCTCCAACTTGCACTGAAGGTAAATCCTGAGCCGAATCTTCAGTAATATCTTTAGAAGCAAAAGCCGCTCCAGCAATTCCGTCCTTTCCTGTTGCCGAACCAACAATAAAAACAGGATTACCTGGACCTTTCGCCGTCGCTGAAATAATTCTTTTCGTGTCTATAATTCCTGCAGAAAAGGCATTCACTAAAGGATTTTGATTGTAAGAATCGTCAAAGAAAACCTCTCCTCCAACAATTGGAATTCCGAAAGCATTACCATAATCTCCAATTCCCTTAGACACACCTTTTACTAACCATTTTGTTCTATCATTCTTAATATTACCAAATCGCAACGAATTTAATTGTGCAATTGGTCGTGCTCCCATTGTAAAAATATCTCTATTTATACCTCCAACACCAGTGGCTGCACCTTGATAAGGCTCGAGCGCACTCGGGTGGTTGTGTGATTCGATTTTAAAAACACATCCTAATCCATCACCAATATCCACCAAACCTGCGTTTTCTTCGCCGGCCTTAACCAACATGTGAGGACCATCTTTTGGAAGAGTTTTTAACCATAGAATTGAATTTTTGTAGGAACAATGCTCCGACCACATAACAGAATAAACTGCAGTTTCCGTGAAATTTGGCACTCTACCAAGTATTTCTTTTATCAATTCAAACTCTTCTTTTCGAAGTCCTAACTCTGTTGCCTGCTCAAGTGTTGCTGCTTTTTGTAGTGTACTTTCCATATTGTTTAATGCTCGAACAAAATTAAACAAATTAAAGTGGTAGACACTCAATTTAAGACAACAATTAGCAAGACTTTTTAACATCTAGAAAAGACGCGAATAAAGAATAATTTAATTAATTTTGCTCACTTAAAATAAATTATATGAGTTACGATATCATTGTTATCGGGAGTGGACCAGGAGGATATGTTACGGCTATTCGAGCTTCACAATTAGGATTAAAAACCGCTATCGTTGAGCGTGAATCGCTTGGTGGAATCTGTTTGAATTGGGGGTGTATTCCAACAAAAGCTTTACTTAAATCCGCAAATGTTTATGAATACCTTTCTCACGCAGCTGATTATGGAATTCAAGTTAAAGATGCTAGTGCAGATTTTGGTGCTATGATCAAGAGAAGTAGAGATGTTGCCAATGGAATGAGCAATGGTATTCAATTTTTGATGAAGAAAAACAAAATTGACGTTATCAAAGGTAATGGGGTGTTAAAAGCAAATAAATCCGTTGAAGTAACGGCGGAAGACGGCACAATTTCGAATTTGACAGCAAATAAAGGCGTTATAATTGCTACCGGAGCACGTTCAAGAGAATTGCCAAATTTACCCCAAGATGGAGAAAAAATTATTGGGTATAGACAAGCAATGACTTTAGCGAAACAACCGAAAAAACTGGTAGTTGTGGGTTCAGGAGCAATCGGTGTTGAATTTGCCTATTTTTACAATGCTATCGGTACGGAAGTTACAATCGTCGAATACCTTCCTAATATTGTTCCTGTGGAGGACGAAGAAGTATCGAAGCAATTGGAAAAATCGTTTAAAAAATCAGGTATTAACATAATGACGAATTCTTCGGTGGAGTCAGTTGACACCTCAGGTAAAGGTTGCGTTGTAACCGTTAAAACAGAGAAGGGAGAAGAAAAAATAGAATGTGATGTTGTTCTTTCTGCCGTTGGTATTCAAGCTAATTTGGAGCATATCGGTTTAGAGGAATTGGGAATTATAGTGGATAAAGGGAGAATTTTAGTTAATGAATTTTATCAAACCAATCTTCCCGGATATTATGCTATCGGCGATGTAGTTCCCGGACCTGCATTAGCCCATGTTGCTTCTGCAGAAGGAATAATATGTGTTGAAAAAATAGCTGGTCATCATCCAGAACCATTAAATTATCAGAATATTCCGGGTTGTACGTATTGCTCTCCAGAAGTTGCGTCTGTTGGAATGACAGAAAAAGCAGCGAAAGAGGCTGGTATTGAAATTAAAATAGGAAAATTTCCATTCTCGGCATCAGGAAAGGCAAGTGCATCAGGGGCTAAAGATGGATTCGTTAAGTTGATTTTCGATGCTAAATATGGAGAACTCTTAGGTGGTCATTTAATTGGGGCAAATGTAACTGAAATGATAGCTGAAATTGTTGCTTTAAGAAAACTAGAAACAACAGGAGAAGAACTTATCAAGACTGTTCACCCACACCCAACCATGTCGGAAGCGATTATGGAAGCTGCTGCTGCTGCCTATGGAGAAGTAATTCATCTTTAAATAAAATAAATTTAATTTAACAATAAAAGGGGCTAATTTAAATTTACCCCTTTTTTTTTTACTCTGATGCAGTATCCATAACCCAATAGGCGCCATAAACACTATTTTCCCTGTAATGATAACCTATACCAATGTGAGTAGAAGACGGATTTAACATATTCGCGTAATGACCAGGACTATGAAACCACTGTAAATAAGTTGCCTCAACTGATATATTTCCTGCAGCACAATTTTCTGAATTTGCATATCCCGATCCCTTATAAAATTTAGCAACACGATCAAATGTTCCAAGATCATCTTTTAATTGATGATTTCTGAAATTATAAGTATGATGTTCGAAATACCCCTCAATGGCCATGTCAGCTGCATGATACCTTGCTGCAAGTGTTAATTTAGAATCATATTTTAATGCCTTGAGTCCTTTTTTTTTTCTAAGCGCATTTATTCTATCAATCATTTGCAATTCGGCCTTCGCGTTACTTGGCATAATAAATTCATTTCCGATTGGATTTATACTAAAATCTATATGACCATTTTTTAAAACTCGTGGGAATATTTCTCTCTTGACATCTTTGAAAGAAACCAATATTATCGCTCCTAAACAAATTAACATTACCTTTGCGCTCATTATTTGTGATTTTAAAAACAAACGATGGCCTATAAATTTGTTACATCATGAAAAAATTATCAATTGTCATTCCTGCTTACAACGAAGGGTCAACTATTCATTTAATTTTAAATCGTGTAAAGGCCGTCCAGCTTATTCATTCGATTGAAAAAGAGGTTATTATCGTAAATGATTGCTCAAAAGACAATACGGAAGAATCCATTCATAAATATATTTCAGAAAACCCTGAATTACACATTTCATATTTCAAACATGACGTAAATCAAGGAAAAGGAGCAGCATTACATACAGGTATCAACAAAGCAACTGGAGACTATATTATCATTCAAGATGCCGATTTAGAATACGATCCTGAGGAATATAATGAACTACTTATTCCTGTTTTTAAGGACAATGCAGATGTTGTATATGGCTCTCGTTTTATGGGAGATAAGCCACATCGCATTTTATTTTTCTGGCATACCTTAGGAAATAAGTTTTTAACCTTTTGTAGCAATGCCGTAACGAATTTGAACTTAACTGACATGGAAACATGCTATAAATTGTTTCGTCGCGAAATAATTCAAAACATTCAACTTCGTGAAAAACGTTTTGGTTTTGAGCCTGAAATTACCGCAAAAATAGCACGAATTAAACCTATAAAAATTTATGAGGTTGGTATTTCTTACTACGGAAGAACCTATGAAGAAGGTAAGAAAATAGGTTGGAAAGATGGTTTTCGCGCGCTCTACTGTATTACAAAATATGGTTTATTTCGAATGAAATAGATTCATGCCTTTTTTACAAATTGGGATTTCAACCCTAAGGCGCCAAAACCGTCTACTTTGCAGTCAATGTTATGGTCGCTATCAACAAGCCTTATATTTTTCACTTTAGTTCCTGATTTTAACGATTTCGAAAAACCTTTAATAGGCAAATCCTTCATGACAATTACCGAATCTCCATTAGTTAATTCAATTCCATTTATATCTAGCACAATTAAACCTTGATCTGAAGCATCCCATGTATTCGAACATTCTGGACATTCGTATGCGTTATTTTCAATTTGATATCCATATGGATTCTCACAATTTGGACACGTCTTCAATACTTCTGTCATATGATCTGTTTTTTATATTAAAGATAACTAATCTCCTTTAAAACGAATGTTACTTCAATAAAAAATTAAAACTCGAATATGCAACCTAACTGTAGTTGAGGGGGTGAGAAAAACAATTTGGTAAAAGTTTTATCAAATGTTTGATACGAATCAGATGAAGTAGGGTATATTTCGGTATTAGTTCGTTCATACTTTCCGCCTAAATAAGCATACATCAGTCCAAAATTAACCTCAGAAAAAAGAAATAAAGACTTTACAAGTTTCAACTTAACATTTAAAAAATTATTAATTCCAAAAATATATCCTCCATCAATTTTAATATTTACTTCACTTTCATGTGTCAGCTGCATAGATGTATCATACGATTTATTATTTAAGAATTGAGTGTAATCGAAAATGTAATAAAAAGGTAATTCTATTCCAGCATTGAATGAAAATATGCCCTTATTTCGCGTAAAACCAAATGAAGGACATATTTCAATATTTTCATGCTTGTCTGACTTAGTCCAGTACATTGCCGGATAATCTTGTTCGTATGAGCTGCTTCTTGAGGCATATCCGATACGTAAACGGAAATTAATGCTATCTCTAATGTTGCAGGACAAACTTAGGTTGTACTTTAAGTTGGAACCTACTGTTTTGTTGGTATATTCCTGAATTGCAAATCCATAAGGGAAATTTAGAGAATAAAAGTCCTCCAGAGTCTTATCAACTTGACCTTGGTTAGAAACACTAACCGAGATACCTAACTTTCCTTGCGAAAAACATCCAATAACGCAGAAGGTGAATAATTTAATTAGTATAATTTTATACATTTTCTGGTAATTTTTAAAACATTAATATTTCTATTTTGAATTTTAATTAAAATCACTATTGAATATTACTTTCTAATATTCTTTTTTAAATATACAGTATGGTTCTTTTAATTGAAACAAATTCGTAAAAGGAAAAGTTACATTTTAAGAAAATAACTTTTTGAATTAATCCATCACTTCTATTTATTACCTAAGATAAATTGAATAACGGTGAGGATTTTTCTAAAACAAAAAAACCCGAGTATTCTCATGAATATCGGAGTTTAAAAGCGGCGTCTTCTTATGCTGACTTGATAGACAGCAACCTGACCGCTGTGTCAGGGCACTCCCAACCCTGATGTTAATTGAATCACTTAAAAACGATAAACCCCGAGTATTCTTACGAATATCGGGGTTTAAAAAGCGGCGTCGACTTACTCTCCCACCCTCAAAAGGGCAGTACCATCAGCGCAAGCAGGCTT
>JACCDL010918562.1_pt1 | contig 19519 bp, 15 predicted proteins | sample 7441931 | NCBI WGS metagenome assembly JACCDL01 (sample SAMN15323437, study PRJNA562643) | freshwater metagenome | isolation source: river surface water | place: USA:Blue River Watershed | collected 2017-08-16 | reverse complement strand
CCGACGAGCTGACCGAGTTCGCCTTCGCCCAGGATGGCACAGCCTGGTGGAAGCCGGCCTTCCTGTGGAACCGTGAGGAATACCTTTACAACAAGACCCCGCTTTCGGCGGTCAGCACGGCCGATACGCCGGTTACCATCAAGCTGACCGATGGCACCCACGTGGCGCTGCACGAAGCGGCACTGGTTGACTATTCGGGCATGGCAGTGACCCGCACCGAAGGCACCACGCTGCGCGCCAACCTGACCCCCGGTGCGGGTGAGGCGAAGGTTCGCAAGACCGGCGCCTGGACCACGCCCTGGCGCACGCTGATCATCGCCGATGATGCCCCGGGCATCTACCACAGCCACCTGATGCTGAACCTCAACGAGCCCAACAAGCTGGGTGATGTCAGCTGGTTCAAACCCGGCAAGTTCGCCGGGGTGTGGTGGAACATGATCAAGGGTGAATGGTCCTGGGCGCGCGGGCCAAAGCACGGCGCAACCACGGCCAACGTCAAAAAGTATATCGATTTCGCCGCAGCCAATGGCGTGCCGCACGTGCTGGTCGAAGGCTGGAACGTCGGCTGGGATGGCGATTGGTTCGGCAATGGCTGGGACATGGACTTTGCCAAGCCGACCGAGGACTTCGACGTGAAGGCGCTGGCCGCCTATGCCAAGAAGAAGGGCGTGCGGCTGATCGGCCACCACGAAACCGGCGGCGCCGCCACCCATTATGACAACCAGCTGGACAAGGCGTTCAAGTTCGCTGCCGATAATGGTTATATGGTTGTGAAGACCGGCTATGTCACCGACGCCGCGCAGATCGAGCGGGTCGATGCCGATGGCAAGAAGTACCGCGAGTGGCACCAGGGCCAGTGGATGACTAACCACTTCGTCCGCGTGGCCGAGGCTGCGGCCAAGTACAAGATCGCCTTTGACAGTCACGAGCCGGTCAAGGGCACTGGCTTGCAGCGCACCTATCCCAACTGGGTCGCGCGTGAAGGCATGCGCGGGATGGAATACAATGCCTGGATCGGGGGCAAGAACCCGCCCGAGCACGAAGCCAACCTGGTTTTCACCCGCATGCTTGAAGGCCCGATGGACTTCACCCCCGGCGTATTGAGCCTCAAAGGGTCCGAGAACAGCGATATCCTCTCGACCATTGCCAAGCAGCTGGCGCTTTACGTGGCGATCTATTCGCCGGTGCAGATGCTGGCCGATACGCCGGAAAACTATGCGAAGTTCCCGAAGGAGCTGAAGTTCATCCGCGACGTGCCGACCGACTGGCAGGAAACCCGCGTCCTCAATGGCGAGATCGGTGACTATGCCACGATCGCCCGCAAGGAGCGCGGCGGTGAGGGCTGGTATGTCGGTGCCGTGGGTGATGAAAACGCCCACACCGTGTCGTTCAAGCTGGACTTCCTGACCGCGGGCAAGCGCTACAAGGCCGAGATCTATCGCGATGGCGATGATGCCGATTACCGCACCGACAAGCGCCATTCGATCGTGATCGAGAACAAGGTGCTGACCAGCGCGGACAGCCTGACCCTGCGGATCGCACCGGGCGGCGGCTTCGCGATCCGGCTGGTTCCGGCGAAGTGAGGGCGCTGGGCGGCCTGCTGGCGCTGATCGCGGCGCTGCTGGCCGCCCCGGTGCTTGCCCGGCCCGATGGCGGGCGGTTCCTGGAATATGAACACGTCGCCGCCGCCGGCCTGCCCGAGCAGCGGCTGACGATCTGGCTGCCGCCCGGCTATGATCGGGGTAACCGGCGTTATCCGGTGCTTTACATGCACGACGGGCATAACCTGTTCGATCCGGCCAAAAGGAATTTCAACAAGGTCTGGGCAGCCGACAAGGCGATGCTGGCGGCGATGAAAAGCGGCAAGGTTGCGCCGCACATCATCGTGGGCATCTGGGCGCCGGGTAAGGACCGCTATCGCCAATACTTGCCGCAATCGCTCTATCAGGCCGCCAGCGGCGCCCCGCGTGCAGCAATGGACGCGATGACCGGCGGGCCGGTGGTGAGCGCGGCCTATCTCGATTGGCTGGCCGGTCCGCTCAAGCAATGGGTCGATGCCAGCTTCCGCACCCGTGCAGGTCGCGATGATACGGCGATCATCGGCTCAAGCATGGGCGGGCTGATGAGCTGCTATGCCTTTTTGGAACGGCCGCAGACCTATGGCCGGGCGGGTTGCGTTTCCTCGCACTGGCCCGCGGCCGATCCGCGCGCCGTGGGTGAGGCTAATCCGGAATTGATCGCACTATGGGATGGTTGGTTTGCCGCCCGCCTGGGCCAAGCCGATGGCCGCCGAGTATGGATGGACCATGGCACGGCCACGCTCGATGCTTTCTACGCGCCCTATCAGCAGGCCATCGATGCCCGCATGGCGGCGAGCGGCTGGCAGCGCGGGCGCGATTGGGAAAGCAAGGTTTACGAGGGCGCCGAGCACGAGGAAAACGCCTGGGCAAGGCGGCTTCCCGAAGTGTTCGGCTGGCTGCTGCGCAAATAGCCCGATCAGGTCGGCCGGGGCAGGGCGGTCGTCGCCTTCATCCGCTCCATCGAGAAGCTGGAACTGACATCGGCCAGGTCTGGGATCGCGGCGATCAGCTTGCGATAGATCCGGTCGTAATGGGCAATGTCGCGCACCACCAGCTTGAGCAGGTAATCGACATCACCGGCCATCCGGTGGCATTCGACGATCTCGTCAATCGCCGCCACGCCGCGCGAAAAGGCTTCCAGCCAGGCCGGGTCATGACGGTTGGTGCGGATCGAGACGAACACCGTGGTGGCCAGCCCCAATCTGGCCGGATCGACCAGCGCCACCCGGCGGGCGATGATGCCGTTATCCTCCAGCCGCTTGATCCGCCGCCAGCAGGCATTGCTGGACAGGCCAACCCTGTCCCCCACGTCCTGCACTGCCAGCGAGGCATCGTTTTGCAAGACACTCAGGATCGCCCAATCGATCGAATCTAATTGCGAAAGAGTGTCTGACATTGGGATAAAATTGCATCAAATGCGCCAATAGTCCATAAAAATGATGAAGATTTTGCATCCTGTTCGGCATATCATTGCGCCAACAACCGGGAGAGCATGCCATGTCCCTCAAGACCCTCTTCACCGAGCATCCCGCCAGCGTTGATGAAACCTATGGTGAGCACTTCATCATGGCGACCGGCTTTGGCGTGCGGATGATCCTCGGCGGCTTTGCCTGCCTGCTCCACGGGATCTTCCCGTTCCTGTTCGTGAAGACGGGCTCTGCGCAGATCAGCACCCTGCATGATCGCATGGTCAAAAACCGCCGCACCAAGCAGCTGCCGGCGATCCTCGATTTCGTGATTTAGGTTAACGGCCCGTCTAGAAAGCCGTCCTGCTGAACTTCTTTCAGCATCCATCGGGCGGCCGTCCCGGTTCCAGCGGGTTGGCGATGCCGACGGATGGCTAGATACCAGACGGCTTCAATTCAGACAGCGCAATGGACCCTGACACAAGTTCAGGGTGACGAGCGGGGGGAATGCTCCCCCCGCTAGCTCCGTCAGTCAGCGCCGAGCTTTTTGTCCTCATTGGCCCGCTGGACCACGTAGAGGCGGATTGCTTCGATCTGTTCGGGCGTGAACTGGCCCTTCCAGGCGACCATCCCGTTCTGCTTGAGCAGGCCATCGTGGACGATTTCCTGCCAAAGCTTCGGATTGCCCAGCGCGACCGAGTGGCGCAGGTCGGGGTTAAGGGCCCCGGCCACCACGGTTGAGCCGTGGCAGACGCTGCACGAGTTGGTGTAGGCCTTCATGCCCACGGCCAGCTGCTGCGGCGTACCGCTGGGTGGCGGCGGATCGAGCACGCGCTTGGTTTCGGTCGGCGCGGCGGGCAGCTTGCCCTTGGCGCCCAGCTTGAAGACCATCAGGCGGCTGATGTTGGGGGTGATCCGCTTGGTCACCAGCTTGCCCGCCGAAACGTCCCAGACGCCGCCCCAGCCAACCATGACGGCAACGTACTGTTCGCCGTCGATCATATAGGTCATCGGCGCGGCCAGGATCCCGCTTTGCGCGGCGAACGACCAGAGCTGCTTGCCGGTATCGGCGGCATAGGCGCGGAATTCGCCCAGCGCGGTGCCCTGGAACACCAGGTTGCCGGCCGTGGCGAGCGTGCCGCCATTGGTCGGTGTTTCCTGCGGAACCTTCCACTTGACCGTGCCGGTTACCGGATCGAAGGCCACCAGCGCCCCGGTCATCGCCGCAGCGGTGGCCTGGCGGATCGCCTTGTCGGGCGGCAGGTTGCCGGGCGAGGCATCGATCCCCAGCTGGAAGCCGGTGGTGCCGGGCTTCCAGTCCGGATCGTGGGCGTAGACCTGCGGTGTGTTGTTGGTCGGGATATAGACCAGCCCGGTCTTCGGGCTGAAGCTCATCGGCGTCCACGAGTGGGCCCCAACCGCGCCGGGGAAGCCCAGCCAAGGTTTGCCGGTCAGCTCATACTTGGCATCGGGATTGACGTCGGGCTTGCCGGTCTTGGGATCGAGGCCCCTGGCCCAGTTGATCCCCTCAACAAACGGCTTGCCCGAAATGAACTGGCCGGTGGCTGCGTCGAGCACATAGAAGAACCCGTTCTTCGGCGCATGCATGATGACGTGCCGCACCTTGCCGCCGATGTTCAGGTCAGCAACGGTGATCTGCTGGTTGCTGTCAAAGTCCCAGCGGTCTTCCGGGGTTTCCTGGAAATGCCAGACATATTCGCCGGTATCCGGCTTCACCGCCACGATCGAGGCGGTGTAAAGGCTGTCACCCGCGCCATTGGTATTGCGATAGGCCGGGTTCCACGGTTCGGCATTGGCCGTGCCGAAATAGACCAGGTCGGTCTTGGGATCATAGGTAATCGAATCCCACACCGTGCCACCGCCGCCGCGCTTGTAGAAATCGCCGCTCCAGGTCTTGAGCGCGGCATCAAGGTGCTTGCCATCCTGCGGCTTCGACGGATCGCCGGGGACAGTGTGGAAGCGCCACAGCTCGTTGCCAGTTTCGGCATCAAAGGCAGCCAGATAGCCACGGGTGAAGTATTCCGAACCGGCCGAACCGATCAGCACCCGGCCCTTGACGATGCGCGGCGCGCCCGTGATCGCCATGTGCGATCCTTCGGGGATCGTCAGCTTCTTCCACACGACCTTGCCGGTCTTGGCATCCAGCGCGACGAGGTAGCCATCCAGCGTGCCGACGAACACCTTGTTGCCATAAAGGGCGACGCCACGGTTGACCGCGTCGCAGCACACCTCAACCAGCTTGGCGCGCGGCACTTCGGGATCATAGGACCACTTGAGCGCGCCGGTCTTGGCATCATAGGCCTTGACCATTGACCAGGCGGTGGTGGTGTAGAGCACGCCATCGTGCATCAGCGGCGTGGCTTCCTGCCCGCGCGCCGTATCCAGATCGGCCGACCAGGCCAGGCCCAGCTGGCTGACGTTGCTATCGTTGATCAAGGTCAGGTTGGAAAAACGCTGCTCGCCATAGTCGCGGCCATAAGACAGCCATTCGCCATCCGCCGCGGCCAGGATCTTGGCGTCGGTCACGCCTTCGGTCGCTGGCGGTGAAACCGATTTACCGCAGCCGGTCAGCGCCAGCAGTGCAGCGGCAGCAAGCAGCCTTAAACGCATTGCATCCATCCCCTTCCTTTTGGTGAGCCTTTGACCTTCCCGGGGCCGGCTCCGTTAGCGGACAGTCTGCCGTTAATCGCCCGGTTAAGCTAGCCCTCTTGTGCGATCGGGGTTATCACGAGGTATCGAGCGAAAGGAACTTGGCCATGTGTGATGATCTGACCGCAATCGAGGAAGAACAAGCGCTGGAATCCCGCGGAATTGACCGGCGCAGTTTTGCTGCGCTGGGGGCTGTGGGGCTTGGCGTATTTGCTGCGCCGCTGGCTGGTGCCGTGGCGGGCGGTTTGACCGAGCGGATGGTTTCGGTACCGACTCCGGACGGGAAGATGGATGCCTTCTTTGTTCATCCGGCCAAGGGCAGGCACCCCGCCGTAATCCTTTGGCCTGATATCGCGGGCCTGCGTGATGCCTACAAGGTGATGGCACGGCGGCTGGCGGGGGAAGGCTTCGCCGTGCTGGTGCTGAACCAGTATTACCGTTCCGCCCCCGCTCCCCTGTTCAAGGCCATCAGCGAATGGCGCACACCCGAAGGGCAGGCCCGGCTGCGGCCGATGATCCCTTTGCTCAATTCCGGCGCGATTGAACGCGATGCCCGGGCTGCGGCGACCTGGCTCGACAAGCAGGTGGTGGTCAATGTGAAGCGCGGGATCGGCACGGCAGGCTATTGCATGGGTGGGCCCTACACCGTGCGTACCGCCCATGCTGTGCGTGACCGGGTCCGCGCCGCAGCCTCGTTCCACGGGGCATCGCTGGTAACGGACAGGCCCGACAGCCCCCATCTGCTGCTGAAGGCCACCAAGGCCAGCTATCTGTTTGCCATCGCCCGCAATGACGATGCCCGCGCGCCGGGCGACAAGGACGACTTGCGCGCTGCAGCCAAGGCGGCGGGGCGACCAGCAGAAGTAGAGGTCTATCCGGCCGACCACGGCTGGTGCACGATCGACGCGCCGGTCTATGACAAGGTTCAGGCCGAACGCGCCTGGGCGCGGATGTTGGTGCTGTTCAAGACGCTTTAACACAACGCAGGGCGAATTCGGATTCACTTGCCCCGCATCGGGAACGCGCTAACATCATGGCATTAAATGATTTTAGGAGTGTGTGATGGAAGCCTTCCTGCTGGCACTGCTGCTGCTGGTTTTCGTGTTCCTGCTGATGGGTGTGCGGGTCGTTCGTCAAGGCTATGTCTACACGATCGAGCGGCTTGGAAAGTATACGCTGGCAGCTCAACCGGGGCTTCACGTGATCATTCCGTTCATTGACCGGGTTGGTCACAAGGTGAACATGATTGAGCAGGTGCTCGATATTCCGGGCCAAGAAATCATCACCCGAGATAATGCCATGGTCGGGGTTGACGCTGTGGTGTTCTTTCAAGTGCTCGATGCCGGCAAGGCGGCCTATGAGGTGGCAGATCTCTATGTCGCGATCATGCAGCTCACGACCACCAACCTGCGGACCGTAATGGGATCGATGGATCTCGATGAAACATTGTCCAAGCGGGACGAGATCAATGCCCGGCTGCTGGCGGTGGTGGATCATGCCACCTCGCCCTGGGGTGTGAAGATCACCCGCGTGGAAATAAAGGACATCCGCCCCCCAGCAGATATTTCCAATGCCATGGCCCGGCAGATGAAGGCCGAACGCGAAAAGCGTGCTCAGATCCTCGAAGCTGAAGGTCTGCGGGCGGCCGAGATCCTGCGGGCTGAAGGTGAAAAGCAGGGCGCTATCCTGTCGGCCGAGGGCCGACGCGAAGCTGCCTTTCGTGATGCCGAGGCCCGCGAACGCGAGGCCGAGGCCGAGGCAAAGGCAACCACGATGGTGTCCGATGCCATTGCGAAATCCGGCACCCAGGCCCTCAATTACTTTATCGCGCAAAAGTACACCGAGGCGGTGAGCCAGTTTGCCACCTCACCCAATGCGAAGACCATCCTGTTCCCGGTAGAGGCGACCCAGTTGATCGGCACGGTTGGGGGGATCGGCGAACTGGTCAAGGATGCATTGGGCGAGAAGAAGGCCTGAACCAATGGACTGGCTGTCAAACCTTGATCCGCATTGGAGTTGGCTGGCGCTGGGATTGGTGCTGGCCATCACCGAAATGGCCATCCCGGGCGTATTCCTGATTTGGTTGGCGGGAGCGGCAATGCTGGTCGGACTGGCCAGTTGGTTTCTGCCGATCGGCCTGCCCCTGCAAATCGTGCTGTTTGCTGCGCTGGCGATTGTCTCTGTTTTCATGGGCAAGCGTTATCTTGGACGGTACCCGGTTCACGAAGCCGATCCGGGCATGAATGATCGCGGCGCGCGGTTATTGGGCGAAGTGGTGACTATAACCCATGCCGTCGATGGAGGCACCGGCCGGGCCCGGCAAGGCGATACCGAATGGCTGGTGCGCGGGCCCGATGCCGAACCTGGCACGCGGATGCGGATCGTTGCACACGATGGCGCGGTGCTGGTTGTCGAGCATTTGCACTGACCCCATATAGGCCGGGCAAGGAGACCCGACATGGCAGACAAGCTGAACCTGACCGAAGAGCAATGGCTGGAGAAGCTGGGGCCGGAGCGGTATCATATCTTGCGCCAGGCGGGGACCGAGCGGCCCTTTACCGGCAAGTATGAACGCAACAAGGATGTCGGCACCTATATCTGCGGCGGCTGCGGTGAGCCCTTGTTTGCATCGGATGACAAGTTTGATTCCGGCTGCGGCTGGCCCAGCTACACCGCCCCGCTGCCCACCGCGCCGATCGATGAGTTGCGGGATACCAGTCACGGCATGATCCGCACCGAAGTCCGCTGCGCCAAGTGCGACGGGCATCTCGGACATGTTTTTCCTGATGGTCCGGCACCAACCGGGCTGCGGTATTGCATCAACAGCGCCAGCCTTGATTTCAAGCCGAAGGAATAAGCACGGGGCCTGCACCAATTCTGCGATTCACCCGGCGTTATAAATCGCCTATGCAGATTGGGCATGAGCCCCGATCGGCTCGCTTAAGGGATTAGCAGACCGCAATGGCGCGCAAGGATGTTAGGGGGCGCGGCGCGCCCGAACGCGAAGAACCATCGGGTTTCCGGCGCTTCATCCGCCGGATGTTTGTCTGGGCCGTGTCGCTGGCCGTGGTCGGCCTGCTGGTGCTGGGCGTCGCAGTCGGCCTGACCGTCCGTTCCCTGCCGGAATTTGACGAGCTGAAGGGTAGCCAGGTGGGCCAGACCATCCTGGTGCGCGCCCGCGACGGGACCGAACTGGTCTCGATCGGCCCCAGCTATGGTCATTGGTTGAGCCACGAACAGATCCCGCAGGTGATGCGCACGGCGATGGTTTCGGTTGAGGACCGCCGGTTCCATTCGCACCCGGGGATCGATCCGATTGGCCTGGTCCGTGCCGGGGTCGTCTCGATCGCCACCGGCAAGTCGGTTCGCGCAACCTCGACGATCACCCAGCAGCTGGCCCGCACCGTCTTCCTCAACAACAACCGCAGCTATACCCGGAAACTGCGCGAGGCCGTTCTGGCCCTGGCGCTGGAGTGGAAGTTCTCGAAGGCCCAGATCCTCGAACTTTACCTCAACAAGGTCTATTTCGGCGGCGGCGCCTATGGGGTCGATGCGGCCAGCCGCAAGTTCTTTGGCCATCCGGGGACCGAAATCACCCTGCCAGAGGCCGCGATCATCGCCGGCCTGGTCAAGGCACCGTCACACTATTCGCCGACCGCAGACAGTCAGGCGGCGGTCGATCGTGCCAAGGTCGTGCTCTCGGTGATGCAGGACAATGGCGATGTGACCCCATCGCAGGCCGCCGCGGTTGATTTCAATGCGATCAAGTTTGCCGCAGAAAAGGGGCAGAACTCGGTCCGCTACTTCACCGATTGGGCCCTGCCGCAGCTTGACCTGCTGCTGCCGGACAATACCCAGGCGATCGAGGTCTGGACCACGCTCGATCCCAAGATGCAGGCTGCCGCGACCCAGGCGATCGAAATCAACACGCCCAAAAGCGCGCAGGGCGCGCTGGTCAGCATGGACCGCGACGGTGCAGTCCTGGCGATGGTCGGCGGGACGGACTACGTCTCATCCAATTATAACCGCGCGGTCAACGCGGTGCGCCAACCGGGTTCGGCCTGGAAGCTGTTCGTCTATCTGGCCGCGCTTGAGGCGGGTTATACCCCCAACGACCGGGTGGTGGATGAACCTGTCACCATCGACGGATGGAGCCCCCGCAATTCGAACGGAACCTATGCCGGCGAGATCGATGTCCGCACGGCCTTTGCCTATTCGAAGAATACGGTGGCGGCGCAGCTGGGCAACGAAGTGGGCTTCAGCGCGGTAGCTGGGATCGCCCGGCGCTTTGGCATTACCACGCCCATCTCAACCGTGCCCTCGATGGTGTTGGGTACCAATGATGTCCGGCTGATCGACATGACCCGGGCTTTCGCTGCGGTTTCGGCCAAGGGCCGGGCTGTCGAACCCTATGGCATCGTCAAGGTCCAGACGTTGGACGGCAAGGTGCTGTACCAGCGCGAGGTCAAGGAAGGGCCGATGCTGGTTCCGGCCTATGTTTCGGCCGGCATCACCGATCTGCTGCAGAGCGCGGTCAGCACCGGCACCGGGCGCGCGGCACAGATCGGGCGCCCCGTCGCGGGCAAGACCGGCACCACCAATTCCAACAAGGATGGCTGGTTCCTGGGTTTCTCCAGCGGGATCACCACCGGCGTATGGATGGGTCGCGACGATGCGAAGGCCGTTCCCGGACTGCAGGGCGGTACCGCCCCGGCACGCGCCTTTGCGGGCTATATGACCGCCGCCGTGGCCAGCCGCCCGATCGAAAAGTTTGATACCGAAGTGACCCTGCCGGCCTGGCAGCTTGAGCCTGACGACGAGGCACAGCTCAGCGGCAATCCGGACGAATATTATTATGCCGACGATCAGGGCAACATGGTTGAGCCTGATCGGCAGGAGCCCGCCCCGACCAGCGGCCCGGAAGCCAAGGCACCGCCGCCGGCCGCCAACGATGATTTCCTGCGCGAGGCGACCGGCGCCCGGCCCGTCGCCAATGCCAAGCCCACGGCCAACCCTACCAACAGAAAACCCCCGTCCAACTAAGGACGGGGGCTGCTGTTGCCCTGGTACTGGCTGGGTTGGCTTAGCGCAGCCGGACCGGCAGGTAAGCGGCCGGCTGGCCACGGCGCTGGACGCGCAGCAGCACGGCGGCGCGGTTCTCAGCCTTGGCGGCGCGGATGATCGCCTCAAGGTCCGCCACGGTCAGCACATCGCGGTAATTGGCCGAGAGGATCACATCGCCCCGCTGCAGACCCTTCGAGCCGGCATCGGATGAGCCATCCACCACCGAGATCACCAGGCCGCGGGTATCGGCGGGCAGGCCGATCTGTCCAGCGATCTGCGGGTTCATCGGCAGGACCGAGAGGCCGAGCGCGCGTTCCGCTAGGCCTTCACCCTGCTTTTCCGGCGCGCGGTTGAAACGATCATCGGCGTTGGGCTGGCTCGGTCCGAACGACTGCTTGGCCAGCTCTTCCTCGCTCGGGCGCTTGCCCACGGTGGCGTTCAACGTCAGGCGCTTGCCATTGCGGATTACCTCGATCGGGATCCGCTTGCCGGGTGCGGTATTGGCAACAATGAATGACAGGGTGTTGTCAGGCGCGACTTCCTTGTTGTCGACCTTAACCACCACGTCACCCGGCTGCAGACCCGCGGCCGCCGCCGCCTGGCCCGGCTGGACGGTCTGGACCAGTTCACCGCGGTTACGGGCCAGGCCCAGCGAATCGGCCACATCCTCGGTCACTGGCACGATCGTTACGCCCAGATAGCCGCGCTCGATCGCCTGACCGCGCATCAGCTTGTCCACCACCGGGGCGGCGATGTCGGCGGGGATGGCAAAGCCGATCCCGACATTGCCGCCGGTGGGTGAAAAGATCGCGTTGTTGATGCCGATCACGTTGCCCTTCATGTCGAACAGCGGACCGCCCGAGTTGCCGCGGTTGATCGAGGCATCGGTCTGGATGTAGCGGCTCGCACCCGACGAGCGGTGGACCGCCGAGACGATGCCCGAGGTAACCGTGCCGCCCAGGCCAAAGGGGTTGCCGATGGCAATCACCCAGTCACCCACGCGGGCAGCCTCGCTGTTGCCGAACTTGACGAAAGGCAGGGTCTTGCCGGCATCGATCTTGAGCACGGCCAGGTCCGACTGCGCATCGCGGCCGATCAGCCGGGCGGTGTGTTCCGCGCCATCGCTCAGCGTCACGGTGATCGACTGGACTTCACCCTGGCCGTCGGCGGTGATGACGTGGTTGTTGGTCACCACATAGCCATCGGCCGAAATGATGAAGCCCGAACCCAGCGACTGGGCTTCGCGGGTGGTTGCCCCGCCGTTGCCACCGCCAAACAGGTCTTCGAACGGGGTCCCGGTAAAGGGATTGCCATTGGGCACGCGCACCCGCTGGCGCGTGGCGATGTTCACCACGGCCGGCTGCAATTGCTGGGTCAGCTCGGCAAAACTGGCCGGAGCGCCAGCCCGCGGCACCACGGCTTCCATCCGGGCGGCGTCATTCTGCGCCACCTGTGCCCCGGCGGGAATGCCGGTCAGCACCGAAACGGCCGCACCGCCAACCAGCAGTGCACTCGTTACTCCATAGGCGTATCGCACGTGTTCAGCTTCCTCTTCAAAATCGTCTCACCCCTTGCAGGGCGCAGTCCGGATTCAGCCTTCCCAGCCTGAACCGGGATTGAATGAATCGACCAAGGTCAATCAGCGGCCTTTGAACTGCCGCAGGTACTCGTTGTTGGGCGACAGGATGATCGTGCTGGTGCCCCTGTTCGCCTGGTTGGCAAAGGTGGCATCATAGCTCTTCATCGCGCGGTAAAAGTCATAGAAGGCCGGGTCCTTGCCAAAGGCTGCAGCATAGATCTGGGTTGCCTGGGCCTCGGCTTCTGAGGTGATCAGCTGGGCCTGCTTCTGACCCTGGGCCTGGATCGTGGTGGCCTCTTGCTCGCGCGCGGCCTGCATCCGGGCAAAGGCGGATTCAAGCGCCCCGGCGGGCAGGTCTGCGCGCTGGATCCGCACGTCGATCACCTGGGCGCCGTATTCGCGGGCCTGCCTGTCCAGGTTCTCCTTGATCTGGGTCATCGCGGCACCGCGCTCGGCATTGAGCAGCGACTGGAAGGTGCGCTTGCCCAATTCCTGGCGCAGGACCGAAGTCATGATCGGCTGCAGCTGGCTGACGACGCGGTCGGTGGTCCCGGCGGTCTTGACCATCTTGACCGGGTCGATGATCCGGAAGCGGGCATAGGCCGTGACTTCCAGCCGCAGCTGGTCGGTTGAAAGCACGGTCTGGCGTTCCATCGGGAACGAGAGCAACCGCTTGTCGATCCAGACCAGCTGTTCGACAAAGGGAATGCGCCAGCTGATCCCTGCGCCGGTCTGGCCGAAATCCTGCTGCGGCTTGAAGGCGTTGATCTTGCGGACCGGCTCGCCCAGCCGCACGACCACGACCTGCTGGGTTTCAGGCACGATCACGATCGAGGATAGCGCCACAAAACCGGCCGCGATCAGCGCCAGCACCAGGCTCTTGTTGGTTTGCCACAGATTGGTCAGCATCACTGGCCTCCCGCATTGGCAGCACCGTCCTGCGCCCGCTTGCGCAGTTCAGGCAGCGGCAGGTACGGGGTGACGCCATTCGCCTCGACCACGACCTTGTCGTTCGAAGAGAGCACGCGTTCCATGGTTTCGTAATACATCCGCCGCTTGGTCACTTCGGGGGCCAGTCTGTATTCGGCATAGACCTTGTCAAAGGCCGCTGCCTCACCTTCGGCGCGGGCCAGGGTCTGCTGGGCCCAGGCCTGGGCATTGTTCTTGTCCCGCTCGGCCAGCTGCTGGGCCACGTTGACCTTCTGGAAGGCGTCGGCAACCTTTTCCGGCGGGTCGGCCTTCTTGATATCGACGCCAATCACGTTGACCCCGGCCCGATAGGCATGAAGGATCTGCTGCATCCGGCGGCGGGTGTTCGCTTCAAGCTGGCCGCGCCCGGTGCCATCCCACACCGCCTTCAGCGGCACTTCGGCCACCGACAGGCGCATCGCGGCTTCGGCCACATCGCGCACAGTGCTTTGCGGATCGGTTGAGGCAAAGGTGAACTGTTCGAGGTTCTTGATGTTCCAGCGCACCTGATAGGACAGGTCGATCAGGTTCTGGTCGCTGGTCAGCACCAGGTTTTCACCCTCGCCCTCGGGAATCACGTCGTTGGTGACCGAGGTGACATCGCGGGTTTCAACCTTCTGGAACGGCCAGGGGGCGGTGAAGTTCACGCCCGAGCCGATCGTGTGACTGTACTTGCCAAAGGTGGTGACGATGCCCTGCTCTTTGGGGCTGAGCTGGTGGGTTGAGCTGCTGAGCAGCCAAAGCGCTGCCACGCCGCCCAGGATGATCGGCCACCAGCTCTTGCCATCGGCCCGCGGGGGCAGCGAGGGGAAGCCGCCCCGACCGCCGCCGCCGCCGCCGGGGCCCTTGCGCCGGGCGCGGAAGATGTCCTCAATATTGGGCGACCGGCGCTCACCGGAATAGTCGTCCGGCTTAAGCCACGGGTTGCGCGGCCCGGATTGCTGGGGTGGGTCGCCAGCCGGCGCGCCATCACCTGATGGGGGCGCAGGCGGTTCGCCCCCGCCGCTCCCGCCAGCATCGTTACCATTGCCCCAAGGGCTCTTTCGCCCGGCCATGGCCAGCCACTGACCCGGCCTGAAACTGCCATTTGCACTCATGCACTTCGTTATAGGTAGTGCTGGACCAAAAAACAGGGTCTCGCTGCGCTTTTTCCTTGCTAGGGGACAGGCCACAGCAAACGGAGCCCTCCATTGAGCGATACTGATGCCCTGAAGTCCCTTTTGCCCCCGCTGGCCCAGGCCCGGCTGCAGTCGTTGCGGCTGGCCGATGGGGCGGTCACAGTGATCCTTGACGCCAGCGGGTTCGACGGGATTGAACGCGACCGGCTGGAAGCGGCGGTGAAGGAAGCGCTGGCCGCTGCGCCGGGCGTTAGCGAAGTCCGCGTGGCGATGATGGCAGACAAGCCGAAGCGGCGGATCATCGCCGTCGGTTCCGGCAAGGGCGGGGTCGGCAAGTCGACCGTTTCGGCCAATCTGGCCGTGGCGCTGGCGCGGCTTGGCCGCAAGGTCGGGCTGGTCGATGCCGATATCTATGGCCCATCGCAGCCGCGCCTGTTGGGGACCGAGGGCAAGCGCCCCGATGCCCGCGAGAAACAGCTGCTGCCGGTGCCCAGCGAATTTGGCGTTGGCGTGCTTTCGATGGGCAACCTGATCGAGCCGGGCAAGGCGATTGCCTGGCGTGGGCCGATGGCCGGCAATGCCTTGGGCCAGCTGGTCGATGCCGATTGGGGCGCGACCGAAATCCTGGTGGTTGATCTGCCGCCCGGCACGGGTGACGTCCAGCTGACTATGCTCCAGCGGCACAAGCCCGCCGGGGCGGTGATCGTCTCGACCCCGCAGGATCTGGCCCTGATCGACGCGACCCGAGCGATGCAGCTGTTCGACGTGGGCCAAGTGCCGGTGATCGGACTGGTTGAGAACATGGCCGGTTATGTCTGCCCCCATTGCGGCGAGGCATCCGATCCCTTTGGCAAGGGCGGGGCCGAGGCCGAAGCTGCGCGGCTGGGCCATGCTTTTCTGGGGCGCATTCCGCTTGACCTGTCGATCCGCCAGGCCAGCGATGCCGGCGTTCCGCCCGCGGCCGGGGATGGTCCGCAGGCCGAAGCCTTCCTGGCCCTGGCGCGGCGCGTGGCGACCTGGTTGGACAACACCTGATGCACCTTTCGCGGCGCGGCCTCTTGATTGGAGCCGGGGCGGCCGGGGGCCTGCTGGTCGCCTGGGCGCTGACCCCGCGCCGCTTCGATCCGCCGCTTGCCGCGAATGAAGGCGAACACGTTTTCAACGCCTGGCTGAAGATCGGGCGCGATGGGGTTGTGACCGTCGCCGTGCCTGATCTTGAGATGGGGCAGGGAATCACCACGCTCTTGCCGCAGATCGTGGCGACCGAGCTGGGGGCGGATTGGCGGCAGGTTGCCGTTGAGCCCGCGCCGGTCAGCGGGGCCTATGGCAATGCGCCACTGGCGGCGGAATGGCGCAGCCTGTGGATGCCACTGCTGCCCGAACTGGCCGAAGGCGAGGACAGCGTCCTTGCCAAGCGGTTTGGCGAGCGCGAGGCTTTTGTAGTCACGGCTGACGGCACCAGCCTTGCCGCGCATGAGGCCGCAGCACGGACGGCGGCGGCCGCTGCGCGGGCCATGCTGGCAATGGCCGCGGCGAAGCGGTGGGATGTGGCCTGGGAAGAATGTGAGGCCACGGCCGGGTTCATCACCCATGGTCAGCAGCGGGTCCGCTTTGCCGACCTGGTAGATGAGGCGATTGCCTTTGATCCGCCCAACCCGCCGGTCCTGCGACCTGCCCCCGCAGCCGAGCGGGCGGTTGACCATCCGGAAGGCACAAGGCCAGCCTTTCCGCGGCTGGACCTGCCCGCCAAGGTCGATGGCAGCTTTGCCTTTGCGGGCGATGTCCGCCTGCCCGATATGGTCTTTGCGGCGATCCGCCATGCGCCCCAGGGTGATGCGAAACTCGGTTCCTATGCTGCAAAAAATGCTGCACCCGTAAAGGGCATGCTCCGCTTCGTCGAAGGGCCGGATTGGTTGGCCGCCGTGGCGCGCGATTGGTGGTCGGCGGAGCGGGTTTTGACCTTGATCGCGCCGAATTTTGCCGCGCAGCAAAAACCGGAGAGCGCGGTGATCGAGCGGCTGCTGGCCGAGGCCCTGCACAGCGGTGATGGGAGCATGATCGCCGAAGCTGGCGATGCCGATGTGTTGCACGCTCCATTCGATCTTGCCCGGCTCTATCGCATTGCCCCCGCGCTTCATGCCCCGCTCGAAACGGCCAGCGCCACGGCCCGCGTCAGCGATGACCGGGTCGAGCTGTGGGTCGCCAGCCAGGCCCCGCAGGCGACCCGCAAGGCCGTGGCGGCGGCACTCGATCGCCCGCTGGAGACTGTGCTGCTCTATCCCGTCGGCGCAGGCGGCAGCTTCGATGCGCGGCTTGATACGCCCCACGCGGTCGAGGCCGCGCTGATCGCCCGCGAAGTCGGCAAGCCGGTGCAGCTGACCTGGTCGCGCTGGCAGGAAGCCGTGCGCGATCTGCCGCGCGCCCCGGCCCAGGCTGTCCTTGCCGCCAAGACCGCGCCCGATGGTTCGCTTGCCGCGCTCAAGGTGCGGGTCGCGATGCCCGCCACCACAGCCGAATTCGGTGCCCGCCTGTTCAAGGGCGCCGATCCGCTGTCAGCCCGCGCCGCGCAGGGCCGCGCCGATCCGCTGGCGCTGGCGGGTTGCGTTCCGTCCTATACGATCCCGCACCTGCTGGTGGAGCACGTGCCCGTGGCGATCCCGCTTTCAACCGGGCGGCTGCGCGGCAATGCGGCGGCGCTGGGGTGCTTCCTGATCGAGACCTTTGTCGATGAACTGGCGGCACGCTCCGGGCGCGAGGGGCTGTCCTATCGCATGGCCATGCTGGGGCAGGACATCCGCCTGGCCAATTGCCTGCAACGCGCGGCAACCCTGGCCGAATGGAGCGGCGGCCGCGGCGGCGCGGGGCAGGGGCTGGCTTGCCACCGCATGACGCTGAACGACCGAGAGGGAAGGATCGCGCTGGTTGCCTCTGCTCGCAAGGATGAACGCGGCATTCGCGTCGACAGGCTGACCGCCGTGCTTGATATCGGCCGGGTGGTGAACCTGGATCTTGCCCGCCAGCAGGTGGAGGGTGGGCTGCTGTTCGGTCTGGGCCTCGCCCGCGGGCAGACCACGGCCTATGCCGATGGCCTGCCGCTGTCGGGCCGGCTCAGCCAGCTGGGCCTGCCGCTGCTGGCCGATTGCCCGGAAATCGAGATTGAATTCATCGAAGGCGATGCGCCGCCGTTCGATCCCGGCGAACTGGGCGTGGCTGTGGCCGCCCCGGCGATCGCCAATGCGCTGTTCTCCGCGGGCTCGACCCGCATGCACACCCTACCGCTTACCGAGGAACTTGGATGACCCTGCCTGCCGGCCACCCGCCCGTCGCCGCCCCACGCGTTGGCGTGCTGCTTGTCAATCTTGGCACCCCCGATGCGCCAACACCCAAGGCGGTGCGACGCTATCTGAAGGAATTCCTGTCCGACCCGCGCGTGGTGGAGATTCCGAAGCCGATCTGGTGGCTGATCCTCAACGGGATCATCCTCAATGTCCGGCCCAAGAAATCGGCCCATGCCTATGCCCAGGTCTGGGGGCCGGACGGATCACCGCTCGCCACGATTACCAAGGCCCAGAGCGAGGCGCTGCAAGGGCAATTGGGCGATGGGATCATGGTCCGCTGGGCCATGCGCTATGGCAATCCGGCGATGGGCACGGTGCTGGCCGAAATGAAAGCGGCCGGTTGCGAGCGGATCCTGATCGCGCCGCTCTATCCGCAGTATTCAGGCGCGACGACCGCGACGGTGATCGATGAACTGGGCCGGCAACTGGCGGCGATGCGCTGGCAGCCCAGCACCCGCACCCTGCCGCCATACTACCACGACCCCCTGCACATCGCCGCTTTGCGTGATGATCTGGCCCGCCAATTGCACGCGCTGGCCTTCGTGCCCGACGTGCTCCTGCTGTCGTTCCATGGCATGCCGGACCGCACGCTGCACCTGGGCGATCCCTATCACTGCCAGTGCCGCAAGACGGCCCGGCTGGTCAGCGAGGCACTGCGGGCAGAGTTCCCGGACCTGCGAATCGAGGCGAGCTTCCAGTCTCGCTTTGGCCGCGCTAAGTGGCTGGAGCCCTATACCGAGGACACCCTGATCGCCTTGGCCAAGGAAGGGGTCAAGCGGCTCGCCATCGCTGCGCCGGGCTTCTCGGCCGATTGCCTTGAAACGCGCGAGGAACTGGCAATCCGCGGGCGCGAAGTGTTCGAGGAAGCGGGGGGGCTTGAATTTGCGGCGCTCGATTGCCTTAATGTATCACAAGCGGGGATGGCCATGCTCGAGGCGCTGGTGCGGCGCGAGCTTGGGGGATGGATTTAATCGTTCGATTAAGTTACATTAGTGTCAGTAACGGCAAAAGGATCCCCCCATGGCCACGCTTGCCCCCGAAGCCCCAAAGTTCACCCACTGGAGCCAGACCCAGCCCAAGGATGCTCTCGCCCATATTCCGGGCGAGGATGGCTGGCCGATCCTCGGCAACACGCTGGAACTGCTCGCGGACCCGACTGCCTTCGGCAACCGCATGCGCGCCAAATATGGCGATATTTATCGCAACAACAGCTTTGGCCGGCGCGGCGTGATCATGTTCGGGGCCGATGCCAACGAACTGGTGCTGTTTGACCGCGAAAAGATCTTCTCGTCCGAACAGGGCTGGGGCCCGGTGCTCGACCTGCTGTTCCCGCGCGGGCTGATGCTGCTCGATTTCGATCACCATCGTGCCGATCGGCGCGCGCTGTCGATCGCTTTCAAGCCGGGGCCGATGCGCCACTATGCAGGCGCACTCAACCGCGGCATTTCTGACCGGGCCGAGGAATGGCGCGGTAAGGACATCCTGTTCTATCCGGCGATCAAGCAGCTGACGCTGGACTTGGCGGCAGACAGCTTCCTGGGCGTCCCGCTGGGGCCAGAGGCCGATGCGATCAACAAGGCCTTTGTCGATATGGTCCAGGCCTCGATCGGCGTGGTCCGCAAGCCGCTGCCCTTCACCGCGATGGGTCGCGGGGTGGCGGGGCGCAAGTTCCTGCTCGATTACTTCACCCGCGAAACGCTGAAGCGGCGCGAGGCTGGGGGCGGGCAGGACATGTTCAGCCAGTTCGCCACCGCCACGCGCGAAGATGGCTCGCTGCTGCCGGTCGACGAAGTGG
>JACCDL010637925.1_pt1 | contig 19534 bp, 23 predicted proteins | sample 7441931 | NCBI WGS metagenome assembly JACCDL01 (sample SAMN15323437, study PRJNA562643) | freshwater metagenome | isolation source: river surface water | place: USA:Blue River Watershed | collected 2017-08-16 | reverse complement strand
CCGCGAGCAGCTCTACGAGAAGCAGCAGGCCCGTGACACCTTCATGGGGTTCGTGAACAAGGTCTGGCCGGACTTCATTGGTGGCCGGCACCACTCGATCATGGCCAAAGCGTTCGAGCGGGTGGCCCGGGGTGAATGCAAGCGGCTCATCATCAACATGCCGCCCCGCCATACCAAGTCTGAGTTTGCGTCGTACTTGCTGCCCGCTTGGTTCCTGGGGAAGTTCCCCAACAAGAAGGTGATTCAGACCTCGCACACCGCCGAACTGGCCGTTGGCTTCGGTCGCAAGGTCAGGAACTTGGTGGACTCGGACGTTTACCACGACATCTTCCCCACTTTGCAGCTGCAAGCGGACTCCAAGGCGGCGGGCCGCTGGAACACCAGCAAGCAGGGTGACTATTTCGCCATCGGTGTGGGCGGTGCTGTGACCGGTAAGGGTGCGCACCTGCTGATCATCGACGACCCGCACTCTGAACAGGAGGCGGCGCTGGCGGCGACCAACCCGGATGTGTACGACAAGGTCTATGAGTGGTACACGTCAGGTCCGCGTCAGCGTCTCCAGCCGGGCGGGGCCATCGTGATCGTGATGACCCGCTGGTCGCAGCGTGACTTGACTGGCCAAGTGATCAAGGCCAGTGCGCAGCGTGGTGGCGAGGAGTGGGAGGTCATCGAGTTCCCGGCCATCCTGCCCTCGGGCAACCCGCTGTGGCCCGAGTTCTGGAGCTTGCAGGAGTTGCAGGCGCTCAAGGACGAACTGCCCAACTCCAAGTGGCAGGCCCAGTACCAGCAGAACCCGGTGGGCAACGAGTCGGCCATCATCAAGCGCGACTGGTGGCAGTGGTGGGAAGAGGACCAGCCGCCCGAGTGCGAGTACATCTTGCAGGCGTGGGACACGGCGTTTGAGAAGACCCAGCGTGCTGACTATTCAGCGGGCACGACGTGGGGCGTCTTCACTCACCACAAGGACAACACCAAGAACCTCATCCTGCTCAATACGTACAAGAAGCGTGTCGAGTTCCCAGAGCTGAAGAAGGATGTGATGTACGAGTACAAAATGTACGAACCAGACACATTGCTCGTGGAGAAGAAGGCGTCTGGAGCGCCGCTGATCTACGATCTGCGGGCGATGGGGATCCCCGTAAGTGAGTACGTGCCAAGCAGGGGACAGGACAAAATCGCCCGTTTGAACTCTGTTTCCGACATAATCGCGTCGGGAAGAGTGTGGGTTCCTAGGACTCCTTGGGCTGAAGAATTAGTTGATGAAATCGCAGAATTCCCCAACGGAGAGAACGACGACTTGGTTGATTCGACAACGCTGGCGCTCATGCGGTTTCGTCAGGGCGGGTTCCTCCGTTTGCCAACGGACGAGCCCGAAGAAATTGAATGGTTCCGTAGCCCCCGCAGAGAGCGGTACTACACAGTTTAAGGACGCATCATGGCAACATTTGGAATGGACAAGGGTCTGTATCAGGCACCGCAGGGCTTGCCCGGGTTTGGCCAGTCAGACATCCCGGCAGAGGGTCTTGAGATTGAGATCGAGGATCCCGAGGCGGTTCACATCGGCCTTGGTGGTTTGGAGATTGATCTGGAGAAGAAGCGGCCCAACGAGGGCGATGACTTCGACGCCAACCTCGCGGAGTTGATGGACGACAAAGAGTTGGCCTCGCTGGCCACTGATCTGGTCGCCGACTTTGAGAAGGACATGTCCGACCGCAAGGACTGGGTGCAGACCTACATCGACGGCTTGAAGCTCTTGGGCCTGAAGTATGAAGAGCGTACCGAGCCTTGGCAAGGGGCGTGTGGCGTGTTCCACCCGATGCTCACCGAGTCCGTGGTCAGGTTCCAGTCAGAGGCCATGATGGAGACGTTCCCAGCCATGGGGCCGGTCAAGACCCAGATCGTTGGGGCCATCGACAAGTACCGTGAAGAGTGTGCCGCTCGCGTGCGCGAGGACATGAACTTCCAGCTGACCGAGGTGATGACTGAGTATCGCTCGGAGCATGAGAAGCTCCTGTGGGCGTTGCCGATCGCGGGCTCCGCGTTCAAGAAGGTCTACTACGACCCGAGCAAGGGCCGGCAGGTTGCCATGTTCATCCCCGCTGAGGACATGGTCGTGCCCTACGGCGCGAGTAACTTGGAGGAAGCTGAGCGCGTGACGCACATCATGCGCAAGACCGAGAATGAGATTCGCAGGCTCCAAGAGGCGGGCTTCTACGTGGACGTGGAGCTGGGTGAGCCCACTCATGCGTTGGATGACATCGAGAAGCAGAAGGCCGAAGAGGGCGGCATGAGCGCCATCCAAGATGACCGCTACCGCGTGCTTGAGATGCACGTCATGCTGGACCTGCCGGGCTTTGAGCACACGGACAAGAAGGGTGAGCCCACGGGCATCGCGCTGCCCTACGTCGTGACAATCGAGAAGGGAACGACTACCATTCTGGCCATCCGCCGCAATTGGTATGAAGATGACTCGCTCCACACAAAACGCCAACACTTCGTCCACTACCAATACATCCCCGGCTTCGGGTTTTACGGATACGGACTCATCCATCTTATTGGAGGTTACGCTAAGTCCGCTACCATGCTCATCCGCCAATTGGTTGATGCTGGGACTCTCTCGAATCTCCCCGGGGGCCTTAAATCACGGGGCCTTCGCGTTAAAGGTGATGACACACCCATTCAACCGGGGGAATTCAGGGACGTAGACGTCCCCTCCGGTTCGATCCGCGACAACATCCTGCCGCTGCCCTACAAGGAGCCTTCGCAGGTTCTCTTCGCGCTGTTCAACCAGATCGTGTCTGAGGGCCGGGCCTTCGCCTCCAGTGGTGACATGAAGGTGTCGGACATGTCCAGCCAAGCACCGGTGGGCACGACTCTGGCCATCCTTGAGCGCACGCTGAAGGTGATGAGCGCGGTGCAGGCCCGCCTGCACTTTGCGATGAAGCAGGAGTTCAAGCTTCTCAAGGTCATCATCGCCGACTACTGCCCCGAGGAGTACGACTACCAGCCGGTGGATGGCTCGCGTCGGGCTCGCCGCGAAGACTACGACATGGTGGACGTGATCCCCGTGTCCGACCCCAACGCAGCCACGATGGCCCAGAAGGTTGTGCAGTACCAAGCTGTGCTCCAGCTGGCGCAGACGGCTCCTCAGCTGTACGACCTGCCCCTGCTGCACCGTCAGATGATTGAGGTGCTTGGCATCAAGAACGCCGCCAAGCTCGTGCCGATCGAGGACGATGCTGTGCCGATCGACCCCGTGCAGGAGAACCAGAACCTCCTGAACATGCAGTCGGTCAAGGCGTTTGTGGAGCAGAACCACGAGGCGCACATCGCCGTTCACATGGCCGCGATCCAGAACCCCCGCATCCAGCAGATGATGCAGCAGAACCCCATGGCGCAGCAGATCTTGGCCGCAGCGATGGCCCACATCAACGAGCACATTGCGTTCCAGATGCGCTTGGAGATCGAGCAGCTCATGGGCACGACGCTGCCCCCGATGGAGAAGAAGGGCGAGGAGAGCCAGCAGATCCCACGCGAACAGGCCGACCAGATCGCTGTCATGGCCGCGCAAGCCGCCACTCAACTCCTCCAGCGCGACCAGCAAGCAGCAGCGCAAGCCGCGGCTCAGCAGCAGATGCAGGATCCTGTGGTTCAGATGCAGATGCAAGAACTCCAGCTGCGTCAGCAAGAGGTGCAGCTCAAGGCCCAGAAGCAGCAGATCGAGGCCGCAGAGAAGGCCGACCGTCTGCGCATCGAGCAGGAGCGCATCAACGCCCAGAAAGAGATTGCCGCCATGCAGGTGGGCGCTCAGGCCGCTGCCAACAAAGACAAGCTGGCACGTCAGCAGCAGACCGAAGGTATGCGTATGGGCGTGGATCTCGCCAAACATCGGGCGCAGATGGCCTCACAGCAACGCGCTTCACAACCCAAACCGCCTTCGAAAAAGGAACCTAAATGAGAGAAACGATCCAAGTGCTTGCACTTGTGCAGAAAGAACTTCGGAAACTCGCTGACGAAAACACCGCCTACTTGGCTGCAAGTCGCGCTGATTCCTACGATGAGTACAAAAAAATCTGCGGGGTGATCCGAGGTCTAGGTCTCGCAGATTCCATCATCAATGACCTCGTGCAAAAAATGGAGCGTGAATGAACGACATCAATCCGGCCCTTGCGGTGGATCTATCCAAGATCCTCAACAACTCAGCCGAGCAAAAGGCAAAACAACTGCCTGACCCCAAAACCTACCATCTCTTGTGTGTGGTTCCCGAAGCAATGGAGGAATATGCAGACAGTGAAGTGGGTTTGGTCAAGTCTGACAAGACCATGCACTACGAGGAGGTTCTGACCCCCGTGCTGTTTGTGGTCAAACTTGGTCCCGACGCATTCAAGAACGAGAAATTGTTCCCGACTGGACCATCGTGCAAGGTCGGTGACTTTGTCATCGTGCGCCCCAATTCAGGCACCCGCCTGAAGATTCATGGCCGAGAGTTCCGAATCATCAACGATGAGTCGGTCGAGGCTGTTGTTGAAGACCCGCGAGGCATCAGCCGCGCTGCTTGAGGAGTTGAAGCATGGCAAATAAGTTTGGTGAAGAGTTTAAGTTCCCCGATGAGGTGGACGACAAAGAAGAACAGAAGGCTGAGAAGCTGGAAGTTGAAATTGAAGACGACACCCCCGAAGAAGATCGCGGGCGTAAACCTTCGAAGCGACCCATTGAAGAAGTGACCGACGATGAACTTGCGTCTTACGACGAGAAAGTTCAAAGCCGCATCAAGCGTTTCACTCGTGGGTACCACGATGAGCGCCGTGCAAAAGAGGCGGCAGAGCGTGAGCGTCAGGCGGCTGAAGCATTTGCTCGTCAGGTCTTCGAAGAGAACAAGAAGCTCAAGGAGCAGCTGTCTACCGGCAGTAAGGCGTACATCGAGACGTCCAAGTCCGCCGCAGAAGCTGAGCTTGAAGCCGCCAAGACTCGGTACAAGAAGGCGTATGAAGACGCCAACCCCGACGAAATCGTCCAAGCTCAGGAAGCTATCGCCAAAGCCACGGTCAAACTTGATCGTGTCGGGGTGATGAAGCCTATCGAGATCGAGGCGGAAGAACGAGAGTTCAAAGTCCCCCCAGCCCAGCAAGCCGAACCGTCCACCCCGCCGGTCAGCCGTCGCACCCAGAAATGGATGGACGACAACGCAGACTGGTTTGGCCGCGACACCGAAATGACGGGCGCTGTGATGGGGCTTGACCAAAAGCTGCAAAAGCAGTATGGTGCGGACTATGTCGGTACAAAAGAGTATTTCGATACCATTGACCGTACAATCCGAAAACGATTTCCTGAGTATTTTGAAGATGCTCAGAGCCAAGAGGACAACGATCCGCCTCCTGAGAAAAAGGTCGAACCGGCTGAGGACGAAACTCCCCGCCGTGCATCAAAAGCAGCTACGGTTGTGGCCCCGGCCTCACGTAGCACCCCGCCTAGTCGCGTCAAATTGAAGGCATCCGAAGCTGCGATCGCTCGCAGGCTTGGGGTTCCGATTGAACTGTACGCACAACAGGTTGCCAAACTTAATAGAGGTGAATGATGGAACAAGCAGAAACTCAAACTCGTGGTCGTCAAGGTCGTCTGGTGGCAGAACATGAAGCAAGGGTGGGCCGAGCCCCCCAGCGCCCTCAACAGTGGCGTGCTCCTGAAACGCTTCCTAACCCCGATGAGCGCCCCGGTTGGGCTCACCGTTGGGTCCGTGTTTCGACTCTCGGAACCGCTGATCCCTCAAACATCTCCGGCAAGTTGCGCGAAGGGTACGAGCCTTGCAAGGCAGAAGACTACCCTGAGCTGATGTTGCACGCCACCACTGAAGGTCGCTTCAAAGGAAGCATCGAAGTGGGCGGACTGTTGCTCTGCCGCATTCCAAAAGAATTCATGGGACAACGCGCTGAGTTTTACGAAACCCAGAACAAGGCCCAGATGGAATCGGTGGACAACAATTTCCTTCGTGAAAGGGACGGTCGTTCGAATATGGCGTTGTTCGCCGATAAGAAAACGAGCGTCAGTTTCGGTTCTGGTTCATGATTTTTTAGGAGTCTCTCATGGCTTATCCCACCGTCTCGGCCCCTTACGGGCTGAAACCGGTCAATTTGATCGGTGGTCAGGTGTTTGCTGGGGCAACTCGTCAACTCGTCATTGCAAATACCACTGGTACCGGCTACGGCACCAGCATTTTCTACGGCGATGTTGTCAAGCTTGTTTCTGGCGGCACGATTGAAAAAGACACTGGCACTTCGACCGCCACTCCCGTTGGCGTGTTCATGGGTTGTCAGTACATCAGCGCCGTGACCGGCCAACTGACCTTCTCGCAGTACTACCCTGCGAGCTTGGCAGTCAAGTCTGGCACTGAAATTCAGGCTTTTGTGGCCGATGATCCCGATCAGTTGTTCAAAGTTGTGCTGGTTGCCGGTACGACTGCGGACGGCAACGGTCTGACCCCTGCTTACTTGGGTCGTACCGTGATTGGTTCCAACGCCGCTCTGGTGCAGAACACGGGTTCGACCACGACTGGTGATTCCAAGGTCGGTATTTATACCGCCGCTGGTGCCACCACGACCGACACCCTCCCCATCCGCATCATTGATGTGGTTCCCGATACTGCCAATTCTTCCGGCAACTTCGTTGAAGTGATCGTGAAGTGGAACGCTGCAAACGTCAGCGGTCTGACCGGTGGTCATCAGTATCTCAACCCGACTGGCGTTTGATCCAAGGAGTAAAAAATGGCTATTTCACGCGCACAACTGCTGAAAGAGTTGCTCCCCGGCCTGAACGCCCTGTTCGGTCTGGAGTACGCTCGTTACGGCGAAGAACACAAAGAGATCTACGAAACCGAGACCTCTGAGCGTTCGTTTGAAGAAGAAACCAAGCTGTCTGGCTTCTCTGCCGCACCGGTGAAGAACGAAGGTTCTGCCATCGCGTACGACAACGCTCAGGAAGCTTGGACCACCCGCTATACGCACGAAACCATCGCTCTGGGTTTCTCGATCACCGAAGAGGCGATCGAAGACAACCTGTACGACAGCTTGTCTGCTCGTTACACCAAGTCGCTGGCCCGTGCCATGGCTTACACCAAGCAGGTCAAGGCCGCAGCCGTCCTGAACAACGGCTTCTCCGCCAGCTACCCCGGTGGCGACGGTGTTGCTCTGTTCAGCACTGCTCACCCCTTGGTTTCTGGTGGAACCAACAGCAACACTCCCTCCACTCAAGTTGACCTGAATGAGACTTCCTTGGAAGCCGCCATCATTCAGATCGCCGCTTGGACGGATGAACGTGGTCTGTTGATCGCCGCCAAACCCAAGAAGATGGTGATCCCTCCGGCTCTGATGTTCGTTGCCGAGCGTCTTCTTGAGACTTCTCTGCGTGTCGGTACCAACGACAACGACATCAACGCCATCAAGAACATGGGCGCTGTGCCGGAAGGCTACACCGTCAACCACTTCTTGACGGATCCCAACGCTTGGTTCCTGACGACCGACGTGCCCAACGGCATGAAGCACTTTGTCCGCACCCCCTTGCAAAACGGCATGGATGGTGACTTCGACACTGGCAACGTGCGCTACAAGTCCCGTGAGCGTTACAGCTTCGGCTGGTCTGACCCTCTCGGTATGTGGGGCTCTTCAGGTTCGTCCTGATGAGATGAAGAAGGGGGCCCTTGTGGCCCCTTTCTTTTTGGGGTATATTGACCCCAACCGGAGTTCCCGGTGTGTCAGACTGATCCGGCAGATGCGTACACAACTGACACGCTGATCTTTGTACGAAGGACAATTCAAATGGCTCTCTCTACGACCCAATCAATTTGGCGCTCGGGCGGCGGCGATCAAACTCGCACCGCTTACTGTGGTTCCGGCGTCATGGCCGCTCAGTTCTACATCGCTGACGCCTCTGTTGCTACCGCAACCAACGTCACCGTCTCCAACGGCGGTCCCGCTCTGATTCTTCCCCAAGGCGCAGTTGTGCTCTCCGTCGCGATCAACGACGCAGGTGCAGGTTCTGTGGACCTCGGCACTCGTGGCTACAACAGCGGCACTGTGACCGGTGCAGCCATTGCAAACAACCTGTCGGTTGCTTCGGCTGGCGTTGTGACCAGCGGCCTCACCTTGACTGCTACCTCTGAGATGGCTTATGTCACCGTGACGATCGACACCAGCGGCGCTGGCACGGTTGGCGGCTACATCACCTACTTTGTTGCAGATCCCTTGGTTGGCCAGCAGAACGTCTAAAAGGAGCATCTCATGACGATGCAATACGACGTTAAATCAGCGCACTTGAACGCGTCTGGTTCTGTTTTCGCAGGGCCAGCGCGGGTCAAAGGCTTCTCGATTTGCGCGACCGCCAGTCAGGCTGGAACCCTTCTTCTGAAAGATGGGGGTTCCGGTGGAACGACCTTGCTTGAAGTGGACATCCCGGCCAACTCAAACCCCAACTCGTTCTACACCCTGGTCCCCGGCGAAGGAATCAAGTTCAGCACAAACGTCTATGCGACGCTGACCAACATTGCTTCTGTCACGGTGTACTATGGCTAAAACTCCAGCATGGCAACGCAAGGAAGGGAAGAATCCCAAAGGCGGCTTGAACGCCAAAGGACGAGCTTCCTACAACAAAGCAAACCCGGGGAAGCCGGGGCTGAAAGCCCCGCAACCCGAGGGCGGCTCACGCCGAGACTCTTTTTGCGCCCGTATGGAAGGGATGAAAAAGAAATTGACGAGCGCAAAAACCGCAAAGGATCCCAATTCGAGGATTAACAAATCCTTGAGAGCATGGAACTGCTGACATGGGCCAACACAACGACACAGTCAAGCATGGAATGGACGTTCTGGCGGCAATTGCTGCCATTTCGTCTTTTCTTCAGCTACTTACCCCTATCTTCGGTTTGATCGGGGCGGTCTGGACGCTCATGCGCATTGCAGAGATGGTGTCAGGCAAGCCTTTTGCGGTCTTGATTGGGCGTAAAAAGGACGACGCAGATGCCAAGCAAGAGTAAAGCGCAACACAATTTCATGGCGGCTGTGGCCAACAGCCCCGAGTTCGCCAAGAAAGCAGGAGTCCCACAGTCCGTGGGCAGTGAGTTCGTGAAAGCGGACAAACGCAAGGCGATGGGCACTCGTGCCGATCTTCAATCAGTCAACAAGCCCAAGACCAATCAGGGCTCTCAAGAACTTTTCTCACGAGGTGGTGAAATGAAAGAATCCAAAGCGATGGCCAAGAAAGAAATCTCCTTTATGGAGAAAAAGGGCGCACCCAAGTCCATGATCAAACACGAGAAAGAGGAGTACGGTATGAAAAAAGGCGGCATGAAAAAGATGGCTTCTGGTGGCATCACCACTGCCAAAATGGGCGCAGTTCGCACCGCCGCCCCCAGCCGTGACGGTATCGCCGCCAAGGGCAAGACCAAAGGCACTCAGGTCAAGATGTCCGGCTCCAAGCCTCTGGGCATGAAAAAAGGCGGCAAGTGCTGATCTAAGGAGGCCGTCATGGCAAAAAATCGTGGTGCAGCAAATCTAGTGGGCCTAGCCGCTCTTGGCGCATTGGGGTACAAGATGCTCCAAGACAAAAAGGGTTCGTCCGCCCCAGTCGAAGATCGGGCGGGGACACTTGCTGAGCGCCCATCTGATTCTGGCGAGTACGACCCGGTTGCAAGTGGCGATTGGAGTTACGGTGAGCAAGGCATGATGGCAAAAGAGCCGGGCGGGGAGTCCAAAGTTGCGCCTCCCAAAGCCGCCGCTCCCAAAGCTGCTGCCAAGTCGAGATCAGTTGCTCCGACACCTCCCAACGACTCCGAAGCTGTGGTGGCACCAAAAGGCGGCTCTGGCGGCGGGCGTGGCCCGGCCTTTGGCGAACGAGAAGCCTATGAAGCCATCCGATACAAACCCCGCTACACACCACCGGGCGTTGCCCCTAGGTCTGTTGCCGGGGCGCGATACCCCATGACTTCCCTCACTCGTGAAGACGTGTTGAAGGCAACTGAAATGAAAAAAGGTGGCGCGGTCAAGAAGATGGCTTCTGGCGGCGTGACCCGTTCTTCGGCTTCCAAGCGTGCTGACGGGATTGCTCAGAAGGGCAAGACCCGTGGGACCATGGTCATGTGCGGCGGCGGTTACGCCAAGGGCAAAAAATGATGGCCTCGCGTGGCATGGGGGCCATCAAACCGTCCAAGATGCCAAAGAAGAAGGTCATCCAACGCAAGGATGACCCGAACGACGTTGACATGTACGCCGAAGGCGGCAAGACAAAGTCGAAGGTCAATGAGGCTGGCGTCTACACCAAGCCGGGCATGAGGAAGTCGCTGTTCGAATCCATCAAGTCCCGGGCGGTGCAAGGCACAGCCGCAGGTCAGTGGTCGGCCCGCAAGGCCCAGCTTCTGGCCAAGCAGTACAAAGCCCGTGGGGGTGGGTACAAGTGAAGAATCCGCAGCAATCCCTCAAGGACTGGACTGCCCAAAAGTGGAGGACGAAAAGTGGCAAACGCTCTTCTGACACCGGTGAAAGATACCTTCCTGAAGCTGCGATCAAAGCTCTCAGCCCTTCTGAGTACGCTGCGACAACGCGTGCAAAACGTGCTGGCAAAGCTTCGGGGAAACAATTCGTGAAGCAGCCGCCCAAGGTGGCGGCGAAGACAGCGAGGTACAGATAAATGGCACAGACATCCGGCGCATCAGCATTCAACCTTGACCTGACTGAACTGGTCGAGGAAGCGTTCGAGCGTGCCGGTCGTGAACTGCGCTCTGGCTACGACTTGCGAACTGCTCGTCGCAGCCTCAACATCATGTTCGCCGACTGGGCCAACCGTGGCATCAACCTGTGGACGATCGACACCGGTGTGATTGATTTAGTGCAGGGGCAGAACACGTACGCTTTACCTGTCGATACAATTGATCTTTTGGAACACGTTATTCGCACCGGTGGGAACCAAGCGGCGACTCAGGCCGACCTGACCATCACCCGTATTAGTGTTTCCACCTACGCCACGATCCCCAACAAAATCCAGCAAGCCCGGCCTATTCAGGTCTGGATTCAGCGGTACAACGGCCAGCAGTCGCCCACTGGTTTGGCAATTGACCAAACTGGCGGCATGGGTGCGGCAGATACCCAAGTGACCTTGGATTCTGTGGTTGGCTTGCCAGCCTCTGGTTTTGTGAAGATCGAAAACGAGATCATCAACTACGGCTACATCTCAGGGAATACCCTATACAACTGCTTCCGTGGTCAGGCAAACACGACTGCGGCCAGCCATGCGGACGGCACGGCGGTGTACTGGCAGCAGCTCCCGGCTGTCACTGTCTGGCCAACCCCCGACAACGCGCAGCAGTACCAGTTCGTGTATTGGCGCTTGCGCCGCACGCAGGACGCTGGCGGCGGCGTGAACATCATGGACGTGCCATTTCGCTTCATCCCCTGCATGGCGGCTGGCTTGGCCTACTACATCGCTGGCAAGATCCCCGAGGGGGCTGAGCGCATCATGATGCTCAAGCAGCAGTACGACGAGGCTTGGGAGCTTGCGGCGTATGAGGACCACGAGAAAGCGGCTCTGCGCTTTGTGCCCCGTCAGCAGTTCCTTGGGAACACGATCTAAATGGGAAACAGGTTCGCCTCCGGCAAATGGGCGATTGCTCAGTGCGACCGCTGTGATCAGCGGTTCAAGCTCAAGCAGTTGCGCCGGGAGATCATCAAGACCAAGAACTACGAGTTGCTGGTCTGCCCCGAGTGCTGGGATCCTGATCAGCCCCAGCTTCAGTTGGGCATGTATCCGGTGGACGATCCGCAGGGCTTGCGCAACCCGCGCCCCGACCGCAGCTACGTCAGCTCTGGTTTGGACTCTGGCGGGTTTCTGTCGGGCGGGAGCAGAGACATTCAGTGGGGTTGGAACCCGGTTGGCGGGTCACGCTCAATTGACAACGGGCTGACACCCAACTACTTGGTTTTGTCAGTGCAAATTGGTACAGTCACGGTATCCGTGTAAGGAGCAAAAAATGGACACCAAGCAGGTCAAAAATATCGCCAAAACCGAAGTGAAGGCGCACGAAAAGCGCATGCACGGCTCGAAGATGGCCAAGGGCGGTGTGACCACCGACTCGATGAAAAAGTACGGGCGCAACATGGCCCGTGTGATGAACCAGACCGGTTCCAAGCGCGGAGGTTGATATGGCAAAGTACAGCATGAAAAAAGGTGGCAAAGAGGTTGGCCCTGCTTCCACCTACGCCGAACCCCACACGATGAAGGGCAAGAAGATGACTGCCGCCCCGGCTCCCAAGCCGCTGAAGGCTGATGATCTGAACCCCTCCGCTGCCAACATCTCCAAGGGCAACTACCCGCCCGTCAAGACTTCTGGCATCAAGATTCGTGGCACTGGGGCCGCGACCAAAGGCGTGATGGCCCGTGGCCCGATGGCGTGAGGTTTGAATGACCTACGATGAACTTGTTGCGGCGATCCAGTCGTACACCGAGAACCAATTCCCAACGACCTACTTGGCCGATGGGTCTGGCGTTTCTCCGACCACCCAGATCAACACGTTCATCAAGCAAGCGGAACAACGAATCTTCAACACGATTCAGTTCCCTTCTCTTCGCAAGAATGTGACCGGGACAACGACAGCGAACAACAAGTATCTGTCTTGCCCCGATGACTTCTTGGCGGTGTACTCGCTGGCTGTGATTGATGCGGCTGGGGCATACGAGTTCTTGCTGAACAAGGACGTGAACTTCATCCGTCAGGCATACCCGACCCCCACTGACACGGCCATTCCGAAGTATTACGCGCTCTTTGGCCCCACGACCACGAGCGGCGCAACGCCAGTCATCACGAACGAACTGTCGTTCATTCTTGGCCCCACCCCCGATGCTGCGTACAGCGTTGAACTGCACTACTTCTACTATCCAGTTTCGATTGTGGATTCAGTCGATGGTCACACATGGCTGGGTGACAACTTTGATTCGGTGCTGCTCTACGGCTCTTTGGTCGAGGCGTACACCTTCATGAAGGGTGAAGCTGACTTGATGACCCTGTACGATGGCAAGTACAAAGAAGCACTTGCTCTGGCCAAGCGTCTGGGCGACGGCATGGAACGTCAGGACGCCTATCGTTCTGGCCAATACAGACAGGCGGTCACATGAGCATCATGCAAGGAGCCACCACAAGCTTCAAGCTTGAGCTGCTTGAGGGGGTTCACAACTTTCTCACCGACACGTTTCAGATTGCCCTGTACACGGGCAACGCAAACTTGGGCCCGTCCACCACGGTTTACAGCACCGCGAATGAGGTGACTGGAACCGGGTACACGGCGGGCGGCAACACCTTGACTGTCATCCCCCCGGCCTCTTCTGGCACGGTGGCGTATGTCTCTTTCCAAAATACCTCATGGGCCTCCGCGTCGTTCACCGCAAGAGCGGCTTTGATTTACAACGCAACCCAAGGTAACAAGTCTGTGGTCGTGCTGGATTTCGGTTCTGACAAAACCGCGTCCAACAGTCCATTCACGATCACCTTCCCAGTTGATGACGCCTCCAACGCCATCGTGAGGGTTGCTTAAGGGGTATTCGTATGTTGGGCAACAACGTAGAATCGATTCAAACTTCAACACATGCGCTTAGTCGCATCTCTTAACAGGAGTCATCATGCACAAGGAACTTTCCGGTTTTGGCGACAACGCGCAAGTCGTTCTGCACGCTAATACCGCTGCGGCGGAAACCACATCCATCGAAGGCCACTACCACGTTGTGTGCCGCGACAAAGACGGCAACATCAAGTGGGAAGAGCAATTCCCCAATCTGGTTGTTGCTGTGGGTAAGCAGCTCATGCTTGACACGTTGCTCAAAGGCTCCAGCTACTCTGTGACCGGCCCGTTCCTCGGCCTGATCTCGGGTTCTGGCAACACCTTCTCTGCCTCTGACACCATGTCCAGCCATGCTGGTTGGACTGAATTCACCAACTACACTGTTGGCGGTTCTACGGTTCGCGGCACGGCGGTGTTCGGTTCTGCCACTTCTTCGGGTTCCACGCCCACCAACGTGACCACTTCTCTCGCTTCGGCCATCACCTACACCATCACCGGTGGCGGCGGCACGATCGGCGGCTGCTTCTTGGTCACGGGTTCTGGCGCGTCGTCCACCCAAGGCAACACCTCTGGTACGTTGTACAGCGCGGGCGCTTTTGGCACTGCAAAAGCCACAACGGCAGGCGACACGGTCAGCGTTACCTACAGCACAACCGCAACTTCTTAAGGAGTCTTAAATGGCTCTGGTCCTCGCGAACCGTGTCCAAGAACAGGCCACGGCAAATACCACTGTAAGCTTCACGCTTACTGGTGCGGCTTCGGGCTTTCAGACTTTTGCTGTTGTCGGTAACGGCAACACCACCTACTACTCGGCCACCGATGCGTCGGGTAATTGGGAAGTCGGCCTTGGAACGTACTCGACGACCGGGCCAACACTGACTCGGACGACGGTCTACGCCTCCAGTAACTCTGGCAGTGCAGTGACGTTCTCTGGAACAGTCACAGTGTTTGTCACCTACCCGTCTGGGCAAGCAGTCAACCTCGATGCGTCTGGTAACGTCAGCGCATTGGGTACTGTTTCCTCGGGTACGTGGCAGGGCAGTACGGTTGGTGTGGCGTATGGCGGCACGGGTGTGACATCTTCGTCTGGCGCGAACTCTGTTGTGCTGCGGGATGCAAACCAAAACATCAGCGTCAACAGCATCACCCAAGCCAGAGCGATTGTCACCTCTGCTGGCGGGACCACTACGCTGACGGCGGCATCGGCGCATTTCCAGATTTTGATTGGCACATCTACCCAGACGTTCCAACTCCCCGATGCCACATTGCTGCCTACAGGATCCTCGTGGATTTTTGATAACGACTCCACCGGCAACTTGACGGTTGTTGACAACGCCAGTGGCGCTGTTGATGTCGTGCCGCCCGGTGGCTATGCCACGGTGTTCTTGGAAAACAATTCGACTGTTGCGGGTACATGGGGCCGTTTTGGCATGATCCCCGGTGAAATCAACTGGGGCACGAACAGCCTAGACCTTGGCGGTACTACGGTTCTCAGCAACGGTTACTGGCAGGGCAACACAGTCCAACCCGCATACGGCGGCACGGGTATCACTACCTTTGTCGGGGCCAACAACGCCTTGTACTCCACCAGCTCCAGCGCATTGACGGCTGGGACGCTCCCCGTGGCTGCTGGCGGAACTGGGTCAACCAGCCTCACCGCCAACAACGTGCTCTTGGGCAACGGGACTTCCGCGCTCCAAGTGGTGGCTCCCGGCACTGCTGGAAACATCCTGACCAGCAACGGTACGACTTGGACTTCTGCCGCTCCTTCGGCAAGCGGAACCGTCACCAGCGTGGCGATGACTGTGCCGACGGGCTTGTCGATCTCTGGGTCGCCGATCACCACCTCGGGTACGTTGGCGCTGTCGCTTCAGTCTGGGTACAGTATCCCGACCAATGCGCAACAGTCAGATTGGACTACGGCTTTTGTTGAGGCCCGCTACTGGGATGGTGGCCCTACAACTCTGGTGCCAGCCACTGGCCGCGCAAGTCTTGGGCTGGGAACTGCCGCAACGATGGCCGGGCCTACCGGCGATATTGTTGGTACAACCGACACACAGACTCTGTCGAACAAGTCGATCACTCCGCGTGTTTACGTGGGGTTCAGCCCCTCGGGGTCACAAACCCCCAATGCCAGCTCCTATGACATCATCACCTACGCGTTTGTCAACGGAACGCTTACCATCAACGCGCCGACGTTTAGTGGCGGCGCGGTTGACGGCACGAAATTGGTTTTTAGGATTTACGACATCGGTACAGCTCAAACCATCAACTGGGCCAGCGGTGCGGGCAACTACAAAGCAATCGGTGTCACACTTCCAACCTCGACTCTTGGCTCATCCAAAATGATCTACGTCGGTGTAATGTACAACGCATTGGGTCCAACGGGACCGTACTGGGATGTGATCGCGGTCACGAACGAATAATTGGAGGTTGCAATGGAATCGCATGTTTTTTCGTACGCCACAAAATACGGGCAATTCACTGACGCTATTGTTTTGGAGGAAGGCCACGGTCTGACCGCAGAAGAGATCGATGCGATGAAACTTGATCGCCTCAATAAGTGGTTGGCCCATCTTGACGAAGTTCATGCACAGCAAGCGCAGGAGCCCCAGTAATGGCGACACGGTACTGGGTCGGCGGTTCTGGGACTTGGAGTTCCACCAACACCGCCAACTGGTCTGCAAGTTCCGGTGGAGCCGGAGGAGCTTCCGTACCCACTTCAGCTGATGATGTGGTATTTGATGCTAATAGCTATGGCGGCTTCACTGCTTGTAACCTAACACTGGATAGCGCCTTTTCGCCGATCCCCTGCAAAAACTTTACTAATCTTGGTGTTATCGGCCCGTTGGCAATTTCAGCGACTTCGACTTGTACTCTTGCCATTTATGGCGGGCTTGTACTGGATGGCACCTACACGACAATTTCTTTTTCTGGATCTCCGGCGTTTAGCTTTCTGGGCACGGGCGGAACGGTTACCAGCAACGGCATTACGACAATCCCAAACATTGCGTTTAACAACGCCAGTGGCGTATGGACTTTGGGTTCTTCATTGAGCTGCGGAGCAATTACACTTACTTCTGGTACGTTTATAACCGCTAATTTTTCTCTTACGCTCAACACTTTCGTGTCAACTGGGTCCGCATCTCGATCGCTTCAGCTTGGGTCATCAGCGGTGGCGATTAACTCTCCCACTGGGTGGAATATATCGTCTACAGGGTGGACTTCGTTTAATGCTGGTACTTCCACCATTACTTTTGCTTTGGGGAATACAAATTACACTTTCGGCGGGCAGACTTATTACAACATTACTTACACCTCTACCACAGCCGGCGGTGTTCATAGCTTAGATTCGTTTACGGCCAATAGGTTATCGTTTCCCGCTATGACTTCCGGGACTACTACCGCGTATGTTTTTTCAGGTAACGTGACCCTCTTGGATACCATAGTTGTTAACACCGCAGCTGCAAATAACAGACGGGTGATGCTTCGTTCAAGTAGTTTGGGGACTCAGCGTACCATTACCTGCGCGAATAACCCGTCTACTTTTGGCACGGTTGATCTGCGGGATATCGCATTTTCTTGTCCCAGCTCGGTTACCGGCACGTCGATTGGGGATTGCGGGGGTAACAGCGGTGTGACTTTCACAGCCGCAAAAAATGTCTACTGGAATCTTCCAGCTGGTGGCACCTACGTATCAGCCACTGCCTTCGCTTTGACTTCTACAGGTACTCCGTCGCTTGCAAACTACCCGCTCGCGCAAGATACGCTGTTTTTCACCAATGCTGGGTTGAACGCGAGCACCACTATCGGGTTTAGCGTTTATTTAACCCTTCCAAACATTAATGGGAGCGCACTTACTAACTCTAACACCCTGTCTTTTACCGCCAGTACTCTTGGCGCACATTTCTATGGGTCTTTTATTTTGGGTAGCAGCCAAATTGTGGCTGGCACAGGCTCCATATTTTTTGAAAATAGGAACCCTTCTTTTGCGCAGGTGAATACAAATGGGGTTACGATGCCTCAGCCCATTACCATAGACTGCCCGGGGGGCGGGATTGCGATTAATGGCGGAAATTTTGTTTCCAGTATTGCTGCTGGGGTTACCCATAACTCAGGAACCATCAATTTATCTGCGGGCAATAATTTTCAGGCGGTCAAATACACCGCACCCTATACCGGCTTGTCAAAAGGGTTTGTATTTGGCGGGAACCTTATTTTGACCGGTAGCGGAACTGCCGTTTTCAACGTGGCTGATGGCACTGGGTTCGTTGTGTCTGGTACCAGCGGGTATGTAAAGCTGACCTTCAGCGGCGCTACAGCTACCACCGTTGTTGCCAATTCTCCGTCTGGCCCAATCTCGGCGTTTCCATTCTGGTTTTCTGCGGGAACTTATAACCTCACCTTCCTCAACACCGCGAATGAAGCGGCGAACAGAGTTTCATTTGCTGGGTTTTCCGGAAAGTGGAACAACACGTTTCCAGCAGGAGGGGTAGCTTTGTATGGCAATATTGAGTTCTCTAGCGCGATGACGTTTACAACCGGGTACTCTTACTCCTTGTCTGTCGGCGCTGGGGATTCTGGCTCCTACACCATTACTACAAACGGTAAAACCATACCCTTTGCAATGCAAGTTATTGGCGCTGGCGGCACGCTTGCTCTTGCGGGTGCCTACACGACAACCGCAGGTTTTGCGGTATCGGTGGGGAATTTCAATTTGAATGGCTACACACTGACCACGCCAAGCTTCCTTGTATCTAGCTCCATACCTAAAAATATCACCTTTAACGGGGGAACAATTTCTGTCTCTGGGGATTTCACAACCGCTAGTGCGGCCAATTTGACCACTACCGCTGGAACTGGGCCCGGGTACATTTCAATGACTTCGGCCAGCGCAAAAAATTTTAGCGGAGGTGGGCTTGACTATAGTGCCGCGACTCTTCAGCAAAGTGGTGCTGGGCCGTTGACAATCAGTGGTAGCAATACGTTTTATGACATTGCAAATACCACGCAGCCTGTGACCGTGCAGTTCGCTGCTGGGTCAACCAACACCTTTTCCAATTTCTCCCTGTCTGGGACGCTTGGGAATCAGGTCACAATCGCTTCCAACACTTCGGCCACGCACACTCTGTCTAAACCTACTGGTACAGTGAACGTGTCTTATTGCACAATCAGCTATTCTGTTGCCACCGGCGGCGCGACATGGAATTCGCTCCTGACAAACGGCAACATTGACAACGGAAACAACACTGGGTGGAACTTTGTAGCGGTAGCGCCTTCCGCCGGTGGTAAATTTTTCACGGTCTTCTAAGGGGTAGCTGATGTTTGGAACCTCTGCATTTGCACAAACGCCGTTTGCATCGCTTGCAGGGAGCGGCTTTGCTCTTTCCATCACAGAGAACCTCCTTGCTGAAGACTCGTCAACGCAACAAACAAACTACGCTGTATCCCTGACCGAAGACAGCGTGCTCACTGATCTCAGCTCTACTGGCGCTTTGGTCCTTTTGGAAATTCAGGAAGATTTTGCCCCGGCGGATTCATCGACTATCGGGTCTTCGCTTCTCCAAAGCATTATTGAAGACATCACGGTCGCGGACAGCGAACTGACTCAAACCGAGTTTGCTGTGTCTCGTACTGAGGACACCACTTTGGCCGACGACAACACGGTGTATCTGGCGTTTTCTCTGAGCCTGACTGAGGGGACCGTGACGGTTGGGGACTCCAGCACTCAAGCCTACAACTACGCACAGTCGGTTATTGAGAATCTGGATGCTGCGTCGAGCGAAACTGCGCAAGCAAGTTTTATCCAGACCATCACAGAGAACGTGTCTTTGGCGGATGTTCCAACAATCGGCGCACAGCTTGCTGTATCGATCACGGAAGCATTGACCTCCGGGGATCTGCCAGAGTACGTCTACATCATCAATCTCTCGCTCACAGAAAACCTG
>JACCDL010586619.1_pt1 | contig 19540 bp, 23 predicted proteins | sample 7441931 | NCBI WGS metagenome assembly JACCDL01 (sample SAMN15323437, study PRJNA562643) | freshwater metagenome | isolation source: river surface water | place: USA:Blue River Watershed | collected 2017-08-16 | reverse complement strand
TATAAGTTAATGTCTGACTTGCTCGCAAAAAGTAACCCATTTAGCGAACTCTTAGAAACAGAATGTACAACTGGAAAACTCCATGATTATCTGGTACAGAACTACCCCGCGATCACGCGCCTGGAGGTACATAATAGTTTATTGCTAGGACTCGGGTTATTAGCGGTGGCTCTTGCTCGTAAATATGACCCGAAGTTAGTACACATCGTTCCGACTAGCGATATTATCGCAGCCCATGGCGATCCATTACATGATTATGCACGTATAAGTTTGGATGTTGTCCCCAATTTGGAAAACTATTCTTGTGTCCTCGCTCTAGTAAGCGAACTAGCATTTCAACAATTACTTGATACCGTCACAGTAAATACGAGCGCTGGTCCGACAAAAGTAAGGCACTTCACACTAAATAATGACGTCAATGCCGAATATCCTTTTGGTGGTCAAACAGTAGCTGATTTTATAGAAAACACACTTGAGTGTCCAATTTCCTGTAAGGCGACTTGGCGTTACAGAGTAAGTAGTTTACATATGTGTTTCCCCGCAGAACTAGCCAGTTATTGTAGACTCTCACCAACATGTGAGAAAACTCTGGACTTTTACACGAGGACAATATTAGTATCCAGATTATTGTCTGAGCATGCACACATCAAACGTGCGTTTGATCTACTATACATGTATATACCGCGCATTCGGGAAGGGAAAGATTGATAGTATTTGTTACACGTGGGTAGATATTATTTTTTGTTCCGAGCAAATGGCCACAAAAAAAATGAAACCTCACCGGCCAAAGAACATAAAAATCACATCATGGGTGGCTCGCTAATTGCTACGGAAATGTCATACTATAGAGACTCAACTCAGCAGGTGATGCGCTGGCTTCTTCCCGCGGATCAGTGGTCGCTATCTATGGCGACTGGCTGTAGGCCAATATCCCCTATGGTGATTGCTATAATAGGCGTGGCTAGTCAGCCTTTCGTATATACGGCCAGCATATTCACTAGGTGTCCTGAGAAATATCTCCCACGCGAGCGTAAATATATGGACTGGATTAACACTTCTTCGCATTTGTTCACTAGGCCACACGTATATAAACTAGTAGCTCGGCTCTATCCGGAGATAGCGCATTTATACTCGTGTGAACCTACAGATGGCCCAGATAACACATTAGAATATCATCAGGTGAAATTCCTCATGCGCGACCCCGACCAACCGCAACCAATAAAAAATTACTTGCTAGCTTCACTACTTGAGGACTCAGATAATACCGACGTCCTAGTACATTGTGCACACCAAGCCCGTGTATATTCAGAAGAGTTCTACCAGAGAGCACTGGACACATTTACTAGAAAGCGCAAGCGAGACAACAGGTATGATTTACGACATATTAACTTGCGTCATATCAACGAAGATATTTCACTATGTAGAGTTAGGTGTCGCGCGGAATTTAATTTCACTGGTGCGTGGAGGTTCTTAGTTACTTGCCGGTGCACTGGGCACTCGGTCGACCAGCGGGCAAATATATACATTAATCCAAACCATCCCGGGCGACTGAAAATCTCTAGAGTTACCCTGAAGATAGCGGCCAGAATATATCACCGAGGAAATCTCGAGGCATGCGCTGGCGGGCTCCGAGTAGACATTGTTCCCCAATAAGTGAGAGCGATCATTTATATTTTTTGCTAATCCACACAACACACCCGTAAGACACAAAATGAATCTTCCAGCTATAGCGTTATAAAATTTATGGGCTCCCAGTTGACTACTTCGCTTATTCGCAATCTGTACTCGGACATATCCCGGGAAATTATGACATATTTGACTCCGCGTGAGCAAATATTATTTTCCCGAGAGACACTGACGAGACCTCTATCCCCAACTAGAATTCTACGCAAGTCATCATGCTCTAGCGTAATAACTATCATTTATTCTCTAGGGTTACCTGAGCGGGAAGATTATTATTCTGGGGTGAAAGTACATAACCAGATATCCGCTAGTGAATGGTGGGAGGTTCCGGGGCACCGCGACCTTATAAATAAGTATTACCCAGAGTCGGCACGTGCGTATTATCTATCGGGGCCTGCGACTTGTGAATTATGCATCTATTCGCTGGCACTATGTGGAACATTTACACCTTCTGAAATAAATTCCGTTCTGGATAAAAATGGGATTTCGGTTTACACCGATATACTAAAAGCACAAGCTATTGCTCGCGCTGGGTGTTTGTTCGAAGAATACGCACACTATCGTATTATTGAGTATCCATATATTCTAGACGCTAGACCAGAATATATTGCTCGGCTGATAAACGCATTTGGTAAATATTGCTTTTTCACGACACCCACCCCGACAGTGCATGGCCTGGATGCAACCATCATAAATTTCACCTATTTGAACTACTTGTTTCTGGAACAAGATAAAAAAGATGGCGTGCCAGCTATGAAATATGGCGTTTGTGAGGACTACCAACAGATTGTTATTTCATACTATTATTCTCATGAGTGGTACAATATGGATACTATATATGGATACATTGATCCCGCGTATCCCGCCACGCACGAAATAAATTTTATACGTGTATCTAGGCGAATGATCACACTATGTGCTGGGATTTCATGCTATATCGCCGTAGCATAAAAAAAGCCCGATTATATCGCGTGTTTTTTTGCTTGATAGGACGATGCGCGCCAAGTACATGTTTATATATAGCCTGTTGCAATAAGAGTGCCCTGTGTCATGAGTTCCAGCGCGGAAAGAGTCAATAGAACGTGTAAAGATTCTATCGTATCCCCGCTGGTAGCACAGGTTTGCTCGAGATCCAATATGGCCTTCTTGGAAGTGCGCCAGACTCTATGAATCCACTTACGCGTAGTGTCCGACACAGTGTCAGATGTAATTATGCTAAATAGCGCTCGCATATCGTGTTCTCGGTTGAAATATACATAGCCAATTATGCTAGTCCGCCCAGGGAGTTCTCGGAAACATCCAAGAGCCTGCATGACCTGGTCGGCCTCAAGTAGGTGCCTAACTATTCTATTTTTTACCGCGCTAGGAAGCTCTAGGCGTATCACAACAAGGTAGTAATCGTATAAATAATCCATAGTGTGTTGGGGGCGGAGGCCTATTATTGTACTGCGTACACACAGTGTCAAAAATTGATTCCCGTGGATCCAATTGATTAACTTCATCTACTAATAATGGATACCGTAAATAATGCTGACATTGCTTCTAAGTTTGGCCTTATCTCTTGCTTGTTAAGGGATAATGTCTGCGAAGATGTGATGGAAGTCATTTCTGAGAATTATTGTAGGTTAGCTATTGAACAGGAAGCTGCCCGTAATGAGTTTCAGGAGAACTTGACGTTCTGTGTGCCTTATGGTGTGCCAAGAAATCTTTGTGGTCCGACTTCATATATTGTGAAGTTTGGCTTTGAATATGAAGATTTATGTGCATTCCTGCACATAGGAAGGATTGGTGTTACGGTGCCTATAATTGTGATGAATGAAGAATTGCAAAATTTATTCTTGAAAGGATGGTCTGGTAAGGACTGGATTTTGGAGAAACCAATATTGTGTGAGGATGTGTGGGTGGACATATGAGTGTGTGTAAGTGTAAGTGTGTGTAAGTGTGTGTAAGTGTAAGTGTGTGTAAGTGAAAATGTGTGAGTAAGTGTGTAAGTTATATATTTTTTGTCCCTGAATGCGCCCAACATGCACACAAAAAATATATGCTCGCGAGCGCAATCATCTGTGAGATTTTCTATGGGTATGTCTTCGCGCAGTTGGCCTCGGGTTCTTTATGGAGCCCGCTCTACGAGGATGTTTTATTTTTTCCTGGCACGTTGGCGGCTCTATGAATACCGGCCTCCAAGGGATTAGCTTGGACTTAGCTGGTTCTTCTATTATAACTCTACGACGCGCGGGAACGTCAAATTCTTCCTGTAAATACAAGCCATGCGTCGGAGGATTAAGTACAGGTGGAACAAAATCAATTCTAGGTTGCTCTAACAAGAGAACATCCAGGCTCTGGAACAACTCTAAATATAAGTCTCGGTAAATAGACTCAATCAAGGTGACTATTAATTCCCCGGGAAATTCCTCGCATGTGGGCCCGGAAAGATTGCCACAATAGAATATTCCTATCGGATTATTATTAAACTTCAATAGCAGATCGGATTTCAAGTCGCATGTTATTATTGCTTTACGGAATATAAAAGACTCACCGAAATAATATCGCATAGCTGATTTGGCATCAGATATCATAGTGAGCTTGAGCGCGCAGGCGACATCAAACACATGAACCCGTGCGAGCCACCAAAATATTTCTCCTAGAGTGTCCCCAGGTAGTTCCTCAACAACAGTCCGAGAGAAGACAAAGAACTTCCAAGCGTATATGGAAAATGACTCATCGTGAGTCAATCTGGCAATACTAGGGTACATATCCGTAGTGAACTCATAAATAGAATCCGAAGGGTCGCACGTGTTCATTTTGTTGATATGTTTGATATCGTATAAATCAATTTTTTGCCCGCTAGCTCAGCTAGGTAAAAATTGATTCACTTGAATCCAATCATATCAACAAAAAACAATGTACACTCTTCCCAAAGATTTATTGAGAGAAATTACCGTCGCCGCTGGTTTGTCTGGACGTAAGTTCTTACAACTCAACAAGTTCACGCGCGATGCTGTAACCAAAGTATTCATGACCACCGAGGAATACTATATAGATTACGTCGTTGCAAATTTACCCGCTGGATTCACGTGGATAGATGCAATGGATTATGTCACGCTAGATTACAAAACATGGGAGGCCCACTTTCCTTGGGACTTACTTGTTTGCTATCTGGCGGGACAATGTTACTATCACTTGAGCCCCGAAGAAAAGACAATCATCAACGACGAGTATGCGAACATAGCCTATAAGTATTTGATGAACGTGGAAGCTGATCATAGAGCCAATCCCGGAGTAGATGTGTTTCCCACTTGGTACTTCTGTATCTTGCCGGAAATATTTGCTGACGACTCAGGACCAAATATGAGTTTGTTGGAGGTATTTGCGGAATGGTCTTACTGGGGTCGCGGAGTCATGTCTCATGTGAGCCCTGATTACTCTTTGATCCGGTGCACTTGGTTGGATTTTGACCGAGGGATTGGAGAGAAGTGCTATGATGCAACACTTGAGTTACTTCGCGAATGTGGTTGGACAGAACCATTTCCTGAAATACCTCCTGAGGAAATTCACGCGGAGATAAAGAAACGTGGACTGAAGGTAAAAACCATTACGAGCGAGCAACTTGACGAAATACTTAAGGAAATGAGGAAACGCAAGTAAAGCTACAATACAAATCTTATATTTTTTGCCCGTTCGCGCGCGCGCTCAGCCCGAGCCAGCAGCATACATTGGGAAAACTACAAACGCGCGACTAATCAGTCGCTCGTAAAAACATATTTCGAGCGGCAAAATATAAGATGGACATTCTTGATCATGTCGCGGGCACTGGAGATATTCATATTGTTTCTGACGGGTCCTCGGAGGCAGAAGCAGCCCGAGCAGCAGTCATAGCTAAACTAATAGAATCTTACTCGCAGCTCGGCCAGACATGTAATGTTTTTACCAACGACGCACAGTCACAGGCTTATTACGCGAGCAAAACAACAGACTACTTTAGGCGCCGGGACCTAGCTAGTACTATTCCTCCTGGCGAGCGGGCCAATGGTTCGCCAGGAGGAATAATACTTTCATGGCAGACCCGGCCAGATTTTACAGATGTTGATTTATTGCGGGCTTCCAGGATCAAAAAAGATATACTTGTTGAGCTTAGCCGGTATACTGGTGACAGCTCGGCGGGCATACCTATTGGCCGGGCTGCCATTAAGTTTTCCTATTTATTTACTCGCGATACCAAAGAGAAAAACCCAAAGCGCGGAGACGGGCCAAAAAATATATCTAGGCGCCAACTAGCTCGTGTCATATCTGGAGTATGGCAAGGAGCTATTTCCCGTGGAGACTTACATGTTGTCACGGATGCAAGTAAAGAGGCCGAAGAAATGCGGGCCGCGCTAGCCTCCGCACTGCCTAATACCCTAGCGGATTTAGGCGTTAGTTGCGACATACTCGATAATAACGAAATAGCCAGAGAATATTTCTCACAGAGAGTCACAGATTATTTTGAGCGCCGCAGATTAGTAAAAGAATATCTAGGCAAGGGCCCATACACGGGAGAAATAGGTGGTGTGATTATATTCTGGAGTGACCCGCCAGATTTTACGGCTCCTAGTGGAGAGCTAGATGCCGCCCAGAAACTAAGAATATAACTGGGATTAGGTGGAAAAAGGGGTACGTGAGTTTCAAATATCTAGTTTCCCCGCGATAAAGCATGTACTTGTGTGATGTTCGTACATATTACATATACGTACTTAGGGCTTGTATTCGAGGGTTTGTGTGTATATGCGCTAGCCACTCGAATACAATCCTAAATTATCTTTTTTACCCGCGGTGAAGTAACACATAATATGTACGCGCCAAGAGATAAAGATATTTACTGCCCGGTCTGGAAGAACCCGGCTGAACGCCTGACTATATATTAGCTTGTCTGGCCGGCACACCACAAGAAACATACAAATATATTGTCACGGAATCCTCGAGGATATTTAGAGCGTTCACAAATAATGTGTTCTCCCCGCGAGTGATACACATGAACGACATACGCAACCCGGAATACCTATTTCGTATGATCGAACTCAACTACAGCACATATGGGAGAACTTATATACAGTTTCCGTGGTATTTGAACAACAAGCGCATCAAAAAAGAACTAATCGCTGAATTTTTTCAGGCTCTGTGTGGTCGGCCAGATTTGCTAGGGCTAATCGCCCAGAAATATCCTGACGAATATGCCCGGCACGCTGACAAATCTACTATTTCACTGGAGCCAGTAAGGCATGCCATAATTAGTATTTGCTCACCTGGAAATACAGACACTCCCAGGAGAATATCTATGACGCTACTGTGCTCGGCTGCCGCACGTGATTGGCCAGAAATGTGCGAGCTAATTCTATCTCTTTGGCCGCGCTATGAATACTTGCATGACACCGATGCTACAAACAATTTATTGTTGGACCGCCGTAGACTCGGGTATACTTTCATGGCTGTGGCGCTTATTTCACGCAAGTCAGACCGATGCTACAAACTCGGCCAGGAATATGGTATGCGTATATCTTCCCGCGCGATTAAGAGATCATCGCAGGTCGCAAGTAGGGCAAAAAACTGATTCCCGTGGATTCAACCGTTCAACTAGAACAATGTCTGATAATATGATTGTATTTATCATTGGGGCTCAAAGTGATTTGTGTCGTGATGTTATGTATGAGATTTATGAGAAGTTGTGGAATCTAGAAGAAAGAGAGAAAAAGGAGCGTGAGGAGCGTGAAAAGGTGGAAAAGGTACAATTTTCTCGAGACATTTTGCATCGTCTATATGCATCGAATCCTCATGCATATGTTATCAATATGTTCATTGTGTCCGATCGTGGAGATGAATGTGTTGCGATGTATAACGGATATAGTAATATCTATGTTCTTGATGATGGCGAGTCGGAAAAATTTAGAAGGTTGTATGCGGGGGAGGGGATTGTGAAGTTTTAAAGTGTGTGTGTGAGAAAATATTACTTTTTTTCCCATCGGGAAAGTCAAACAAAAAATAAGCTATCGCCCCTGGCGCAGTTATATTTTTTGCCAGTGAGTATCCATGTATTCCGGCCGGAACCCAGTGGTGAAAGTATCAATTTGTCTTATATTTATAAAGTACCTGGATCGTAGAAATACGTTACTGTATTCTTTTTTACGCCTGTGCACCTAGGATAGAATTTCAGGATTGCCCATTTGGACCAATCAAAATAACTAACACTGTCATTAGAAATGTTTACATTATCTGGGATTCCGGCGGGGAAGTAATATTTCAAGAACGGCTCAAACAAATGCGTGGGTAAATACTCGACCAACAACATTATCCTTCTAGCCTCTGGCAACTCTGAGGCCCGTAATAATAAACTAGGTATGCACCAATCTATTCCAACGTGCTTCCAATAATTAGAATCCCTCAGATAATCTTTAGATATATTAGGCCTATCTGGGAACTGTGCTGGGTAGCGCTTTAGTATCTTTTTTCTATTCTTGGTCCCTGAGCGTATTAGCCCCACGAGAGCCAAATGTATATCTTGGATTGACAGCGCGCGCTCGTAGTTTGGTGTCAGTCTAGCTACAGCATGGACATCTTTTTCCTCGGAAAATGTAATCGATACTTTGGCAAACGAGGCCACAAACAACTCTTCGAATACTTTATAATATTCCTCGGGCGTCCAGGGTATTTTCGATATGACATCAGCAGATACACAAATAGTTGCACCGGCGTGGTGTAGTTCCAGGGTGGAATTACTTTTTACTAACTTCGGACATAAATGCTGGATACCCGCGCGGAAAAATATAAGATTATGTAGCACCTCCGATGGCGTGCGGGCCTGAATAGTTATATCGTTGGACTCGCCAGAAATCAAAGAATGGAATGAGACTGATGGCTCCACCACTTCCACCCCCGCGTAGCCTAAAATCCACAGTAGCCTCTTAATATCAACGGGTGTACTAGGGGTTTCCTTGGGTAAATATTCTCTAGCCGCCCTCCGGCACGTAGCCGCAATCATATAGCTTGTAACCAAGTCCGCATTTCTGGAAATATCCCCTAGCGTATCCCAGGGAATAATCATTCCTGGTTGTTCGCATACATCAGACATAGTAAGTTCATCCGGAGTAGTGGTTTCATCAAGCATATCGCCCGTATATACATCGATTGGCGTTTGTGTCTTACTCGCGGGAAATAGAAAGTAGTGCGCCAGCATCGCTGGACATCTAGATTCGCAATCCGGCGAGTCCATTATTATATGTTTCATCCCGCGCAAGGATTATAAAACGTCATAGTGTAATTGCCTATCTATGGCTCGCTGACAAAAAATATGTGTTCCGGGAGCTGGTCATCTTTACAATGTGCTATTTATCTCGCCACGCGCCAGGATGCTGATTAATTGCTCGCAGGCAACCTCGCTATTATCTTTCGTGTGATAATATTTCCATTCTGATATCAGACAATCTATTTCGACAGATGACATTTTATCTAAGCACGTACGTGCTTTTTCCAAGAATGTTTCATCCCGTGCGCGAATATATTCCGCCAGAGAATACATCATATATTTTACTCGGGGAGGCAAATAATAATTTGCATAGATTTCCAATATAATTCCACCGTGACGTATCAGCTTTCCAATGCGTAGTCCTTGTCTTTCCTTCGTTGCCTCGTATTTACGGGAGCCAAGTATGCGCGTATCAGTCTTCGCAGATTGTACCCAAAGTTTCATAAACTCATTAATTTCTTCTCTGGTGGCCAGGCTGTATAACGCGTAGTATATATCCGCGGGCTCGGCAGCAATAATGTAGTTAGTAAATGCAAGTACGAGTTTTGGCACTAATGGGGTACTCATATTTATTCGTAGGGTTAATTCTGATCTCCCGCGGATATCAATTTTTTCCCTCCGCGCGGGACAAAAAACTAAAGGTCATTCCTAGCGACCCAAAAAATAAATGCTCGGGAACTTACACTCGGCTCAATACATATTGAGATCGCAGTTTTATAGTATGCCTGGCGATATAGACTTGAATATGAGAAATATCCTGAGCGATGTCGTGTAAACATTGGACATCACATATCCCGCGAGAGATAATAATCTTAGCGGCGCCCACAGTCATACCTCTGTGGTATTTGTCATAGTGATGAATTAGTAGTTTTATGTCCGATCGCACTTTCTCCGAAGAACCAGGTTCACCCGAGTAGATGTTTCTTACGAAATCTATGAGCGAGAATGCATGCCCGTTAACCGGGATCAATAAGGTGCGATCTGGGAAACACAAGCCTGCGTAAAACTCCAATATTTGCTCGAGCTGATTCTCTAGCGCACCTCTTAAAATCCTCAAATGATTCCTCGGAGATATATATGTGTGAGTTTCCTTGATGATTTGTAACTTGACAGATTCCTGGGTTCCAGCGCGCATTAGCCTAGTAAATAAATCAAAATCACGAGGCCGTGCAACACCTAATCTCTCCCGGATTATCCGGGAAACTACATGGACCTTCTCGCGGTGAAGAAAGTGCCAGAAAACAACTTGGCACGCTTGTATATTGTTGGCTTTGAGTGCGTACCCGACAGCCACACGGGCACTCCAATACCTAATAATATTCAAGCATGTACGCGTTTGATCATATTTTTTGACTTGTTGTCTGTATTTGAGCGCCCACGATTTACACACCGTGCGAAACACCACTCGGATCCTCTCGGGGAAACAAGAGATTATTTCATAGTGGATATCTTCTGGCAGATAGGACATGTTTGGTTGTTATTTATTGTGTCGGCTGGCTTTCAATTTTTACCCAGCTTTTATTTATCTTCGAGCATCCCGCGTATAGTCGCGGCAAATGCCGCTTGTGTAGTCAAATAGGTCATTGGATATTCTTCTGGGTCATGGCGGCTTCTGTCCATTCTAATATGTCCCTTGCCGTCACCAGAAATTATGCAGGGGTCCGCTGTCCAGTCGAATGGTTTAGCCGATGAGGCATAGCTGAGTAACTGTCTAAGTTTTCCGTGAGATATCCCGGCCAAGTATTCTTTTACCATGTTGTCCATGTCGTTCTGCGCGGCCAAGAATATAGTTTCTATGTCTGGTTATGAGCCCGAGAATATATGAGGGAAAAACATGTCTCGTATGCGGGGCAAAAAACTGAAGACCCGAGACTAAAGGCAGCAAAATACAAATGTGCGGATCTATGGTTTCTAGCGAGTTAGCTTATTACAAGGATGCAACCCAGCAGGTGATGCGATGGCTACTTCCCGCGGATCAGTGGTCGATGTCCATGTCAACGGGTTGTAGACCCATATCCCCCATGGTAATTGCTATAATAGGCGTGGCTAGCCAGCCTATTGTGTACTTGGCACATACAAGTATTAGGTGCCCGCGGAAATACGCCCCGCGAGAGCGCACGTATATGGACTGGGTTGAAGTATCTGCGCATTTATTCACTATGCCACACGTATATAAAATAGTAGCTTGGCTCTACCGGGAAGTATTACATTTATACCCGTTTAACCACAGCGATGCTCCGCCTAATTCACTAGCACGCAAACATATCTCTCTACTTATGCGGGATCCCGACCAGCCTCAATCAACGAAAAAGTATCTTCGAGCATTACTCTTCGAGGACTCTGAAGTTGCTGGAGTTTTGGGGCGAGCTGGTATTATTACGTGTATGTACTCTGGAGATTTTTATCAAAGAGCTTTGTGTGTTTTCACGCGGAGTCCAACGCAAAATAATATGTACAATTTACAACATATTAATCAACGCAATGTCAATGCTGATAAGTCAATGAATAGAGCATTGTGTCATTTAGACTTCAGTTTCACGAACTCATGGAATTTTGTTGTTAGATGCTCGTGTATGGGTCACGTTGTTAACTTCCACGCGGATATATACATTAATACAAACTCGCCCGGAAGACTGTATGTTTCCCGGGAAACACTTAGAGTTGCAGCTAGAATATATCACCTGGACCGGCTTGGATTTTGCGCTTTCAGGTACATAGTGGACATCGTTCCTCAATAAGTAGGACTTATATTTTTTGCCCCGTGCGGGATAAAAAATATGAAGATCCGCACTCGCCAATTCCCAAATGCGAGTGAGCCTAATCGCTGATTATTTCTTGTAACCGTGCGATGAACTCGCTGGCTAGCTTGCGGACTCTAGGATGCTTAATATATTCCATGGCGTTTATGACATCCCGAGCATCATCTTTTGCACTCCCTGTGCAGTTCCATAGTAGCTTGAAATACTCGTAAGTTTCAAATGCGTTCTCGTGACCTTTTATGTGTCGGTGATAGCTATGAGGCAACGGTCCTATTGCTTGCATGTACTTGTCTATGGCACCCATGCCTAGGCCATTCCACATATTTATTTCCGCGCAAACAGAATCACCATACTTGTGAATGAATAACTCGATGTAAGCTATGTCCCAGCTAACAAGAAAGCAATCCCTGGAAGCCTCCACGAAATAGCAGTCCACTATAGCAGATACAAGATGTTCAAGTATTATTCTGCGAGTATCCGAGCATGTTGCCAGATGTAATACTTGTAGAATCTCGAGGGACTTGCAAGTTAATTGCATCTCGTAACGGTCCGTGCACGAGTAGATCACTCTATAATATTCTTGCATTGTTATACTTATGGTTGGCCGGTTTCAGTTTTTTGCAGCCCTTGGTCGACCACAAACTATAAACACCCCCAGTAATGACAAGCTATACAATAAGGCCAGGCCAGGACAGGCATGGATTACAACTATCTCCCCGAGGATATATTATTTGTCATCGCGGGGTATTCAGACAGCGTATCCCGAAGATGGATAGCGCTATCTTGTAAATTTATGTATGTGCGGGCGTTGCAGAATAATGTAAAATACGCCCCAGGTTACTTCGCGGAATACAAGCAATTGTCCCGACAATATAGTGGCTCAGAATGTCTACGTTCGGCAAAAAAGTATGACCGGCTGCTGAAGAAAATGAGCCCGGAAGTAGCTTTATTATTTCTATCTCGTCATCCACATCCCACAGATACACAAGGTTATCGCATGTACGAATTACTAAAAACTGCTTATCCCGTCGCGCAGACTCGTTCTAACTACATCGCGGCCAAACATGGAAATACAATCATAGTGAAATGCCATATCTCACAGTATGGTAAATTATACAGCAGATCCTCACACATTTACACTTACCCTATTACCGCCCTTGCACATGGTCAAACAGACACGTATGAATATTATGTCTCGCAGGCCAAAGACGCATTCTGCAAAAATGTGTATCCAGCCCCGGGTGAATACTTACTCGCCAGAAACACAGGAATGGTAGAAGTATTAATAGATTACTTGCAGATAATAACCGGATCGAATGCATACTGGCAGAAATATGCATTTGATAAGCCTACAACTCGCTATCTCCTCGGCGTTGATGGTCTGTATCAGTTATATCATGGCGACTACTATACGGACTCCGCGCTAGAGGTGATGCTTGAGAATGTAGACAAATACAAAGATACACTGACACTTATCTACCATCAAGCAAATACAAACCTGCGAGAACACCTACAAAAAATACAAGGCAACCCGGCAGCCACTAAATTTTACATAGGCTTATTGCTTGATGAAACTAACGCCAAGAAAACTCTTGAGAACGACCTCCTTGAAGCAATCAAGCAAATGCAAAACTTGTATTCTACTTTTGCCATAGCTATGGAAAAACTAGGTGAACATATTCTCCGCAGATTCCCGGAACCGACCGAAAAGATGATCAAATATGTACTTGTCTATTGCCCGTGTTACACAGCGATGCCAGCGCGGGAGAAACTAAATATAATCCTGGACACTATAGGCTACCGCTCACGGGCTACAATCTCGGACTTGCATGATAAGTTGTATGCGATAGTGATGCTGTATCGTGAAACCCGCCCGGACAAAACTAATCATCTACAAGTAGTCTTGGGTAAAATACGAAGAAAGCGTTGTTGGCGTAATGGTGAACATGACCTGCTAGAGGGTGCCGCCCCGGGACTGCTCTACGGCGCATCCTTGAGCCAGCTTACTTTATCGGATTTGTTGTATTTGCTCGTGATATTATGGGGTTGCTCCCAGGACGCCAAAAAATATAACCTCGATGAGATAGTTGGGCGGCTGAAGTATTTATTGTCTTGCTCCGGGCAGCCACTAGGCCCAGTAGAACAAATCTACTTGTCGCACGTGAAACAAATCTTGTCTGGTTGTGACCAGATATACTATCTACCATTCTAGTAGCCGGGCCTATGCGCAAAAAATGATGACGGCTACCTACATAGTAAAAACCTGATGAGCCGAGTCATAACCAAGACTAACACGGAACTGTCCATGGCGGATAACATATTGCCTACCGATATATGGCTAATTATCCTTGGAGATATCCACGAGATCCCGAGACAATTATTCCGGCGAGTATCGAGATGGTTCACTGGAGCCATACCTAGGAAAAAATATAAAGTATCCGAGTACGTGCCAGCGCTATATTTACACTGGACGCCCGAATCAGCCTATCAGTTTGTAGTAAATTATCATGGGTTCATCCCGGCGGAAGAGTTATTCTATATCTGTTGGGAATATGATCGTAATTCCGCCATGATGATACGGCTACTTACCGGCAAATTCGAAAGAAATCCTATGCGGGTATTGGAACGAGCCATAGAAAAATATACAAATGACCAAATAGCTGATTTTATTATTTCCGCGGATCAGCAACTACTCCCTGGTGAATCCTCCGAGGAAAAGTCAGCCCGCTATGGGTTACTCAAAGCAGCCACTAGCGCCGGGAATGTCGAGCTTGTCAAATACTTTCTAGTCGTGCGAAAGACTATAGCCAGGGTAGGACTTCTTGAAAGCATAGGACTTTCCGCGAACTTGGAAATTATGCAGATGTTAGAAAAACTATGGAGATTCCCACGTGACCCGGCCAAGCAAACCGATCGCATACAAGTAATTCTCAAGCAGATCCCGCAAGTATCGCTATACAATAGTCGAGCCGCTGCTGAATTTCTCGTGGGGCTCAGGGGTGCGGGTTTGATAGATAGTGATACAATCATCTGGAAGTCTCGTAGGTTTTCCGGCGTCTGGACTCTACGCGGTATAGTACGTACCCACGGAGACTACAGTGGATTAAGACAATCATTGGCCGAACTAGGCTGGACATTTACTTGAGAGGGCAACGCGCTATAGGGACTATTATTATTTTTTAGCCTATCTGCGTTACACCACGTAAGGCAACCCGAGTATTCCGTACTCCATCATTTCTAGCAGTTTAGCCGCATTGAGAGTCACGGTCCTAACAATAATAACTTCAGAATCATCCAGCTCGGTCCTTGGTTCTTCTTGGTGACATGAGTCCTGCGTGGTTGCCTCGCTATTTTCCATGCGTATTATACTTGGGTTTGCTTTTACGTTTTTTACCTTGATCAAGACTATGACTGCTCGGAAGAGTTCGAGCAACTTACAACTATTCTTGATATGACCCAGCAACAACCTCGGACAAAATCCGTGGAACCCTAGGGTGGGAATAGATGTGGCGGTCTCTATATTTTTTGTGAGCCCCGGGCCCCGTGTAAACTCACCGGCTCAGTGCAAAAAATTATGGAACACCTACCCGCGAAGGTAATTATTGTCACTATGATTTACCGTTGCGGACATTTGCATCACAATGTATAACTCGCAGTTTTGCGACGGATTTATGATAATCTTGGAAACTAGTCAATAAGTTTTTGTCCGATAACTCCCAAATGCTTTGGCGTTTTGTGACTTTTAAGGTTGAAAGATCAATTTTTTCCGCGCAACACCAATCAGATATAATTTGCTGAAAAGTAAGCAAGTTATAATCATGGTCTACTTGGGAGTATTTGTCATCACGCAATATGCGACCAGAAACACAACATATAATTTGTTCATTTTCTGAAAATATCTTATCCCGGTACGCTTTTATTTGGTCATGTATACACCACCTTAATGCTTCATGTATGCTTTGTGTGGAACTAGATGCAACAAAACATTTCTTGTACGAAATAGTTTCGTGAGTGCCATCTGTTTTAATAATGCAGAAACAGTTATTTCCTAGAGATTTCACTACTTGTACATCAAGTATGTCGTCAACAGTTCCTATTTTTTCCGCAAACCTAGGGTGACGCGATAATAAATCGCATATCCATTCTCTGTTGGCATTCAACACTTCTTGTTTATTCTGGTGCGAATCATAATTACGTAAAAACAATTGTGTGTACTTTAAAGCTGCTGATTTGGTCGGGAATACAATATTACCTAATTGATAAGTCGGCATATGCTATGGATACGCAAAGATCACATATTTATGAACGAAAACTCATTCTAGGAAAATCAGGCTGAGGGTGCGCAAAAAATGAATGCACCACATGCAATCTATAAAATGCTAGTGTCGAGAATGTCCGTTAACTCATTTACAACTCAATTGTGCAAATATTGTATATCCAACGATCCGTCCAGTAAACCTATAACCACTGAATCCATTACTTTTCGCGGGATAGTAAAAGATTTTCTAAGAGGTGTTCGCACAGAGTTTCCCAAATGTTCCAGGCCACTACAAATTAGTATTGTACTTGGTACTGGATATGTCGGGTGGAAGTTATTGCGAGCCATATACGATTTATTAATGGTAATGTTTCTGACCATGGGTTTCATGTATGCCGTTACTAATTGGGAGTCTGTATCAAAGCCTAAGCCACCTATCAACGAATAAACATGATTGGCTTTTCTCCATATTTTTTTGTGAACCCGTCTCTGGGTCGAGGCCAAAAAACTGAAACTCAATACCAGGAAGTATCATAACTATTGCGCGCCCGCATATGGAATCAAGTCTGAATTTATCCACATTATTCTCGAAGGCGCTGCGCTCCGAAGAATACTCCGAGTACTATTTTACACTAGCCGAGGCCACCCCGGAGGAGTTCTTGGAGTTCGAGTCCACCTGGACAGACTCAGCTTTATCTGACGAATCAATCAAGCGACTTAATTATTACCGCGTAATTAACGAGGGCTATCTGTTCATCCCGGGAGCGTACGAATATCCCTTTGATGTCATCACCCGGAATATAAATGAGCCCAGCATTGAGCCAATACATGAGGAAATAATAGATAGAATATTTATTGCGCACGTATGCCCAAATATAGTGTCAACAGCGATACAAAAAATGCGTCTGGTCGAAGGGGCACGCGATCCTAAGAATAGACTAAATTCAGCCAGAGAACAAGTTCTATCCATGACCGCTACCGAGTTCGATATTCTGCTATTACTCGAGGCCACCTTGCATGGTATGTCTAAAATGGAAGCCCGGAAAGAACTAGCCAGGCTACTCTCACTTGATATGGCTGAAGTGTAGGAAGCCACCCCGTATTATTATTTCCTCCGCGTGCCTATGCCCGCTCACAACAAGGCCAAAAAAATAATAAGGTATGTGCGCCATCTATTTACCCGAAACCATTTCTATCAATGACCAACATACCGAGAATAATAAACCAAGTTGCACCTAGGCTGAAACCAATACCCTGGTTAGGCCGTATGACAAATACAATCGGAGGCAGAACCATAGATAATGCAAACATTCGCACCGCCCGAGTAATAATACGATTGACAGGTTCTACTCGCTGGGTCGGTCTATGCTCGCGTGGCACAGTCGGGGCATCCTGTGAGATTCTATACCCCATACTATAACTAATTCCCGAGCTGACTAGAAAACTCATAACGCCATAAGCTGTAATGATTCTTTTCAGCATCCGTCAGTTTTTATACTTTGTAACGAGCGCATTCATTTTTATGCCTGCGTGAGGCATAAAAAATATAATTCCTTACTCCGCCCGTTTCCCTTCATATATGTTTTCCTCGACTTTCTAATTCCTTCACGTACAAACCACATACTCTGTCTTCAACGCGGAAAGATTCATAAATCACCTTCATAGTTTCCATATCAAACTGAGAAATATCTGTAGTGTGCAATCTATGAGTAAAATCTCGAATAAAGTTCAGCATATCGACATGATTGATCCGCTTTAGACTTTCACTATTGAGGCTCCCTTCCAGCTCTACCAATAGTTGGTATCTGCTTTCGTAGAACTTGACGTCGTTGATTCTCTTGGACATTTTTTGATATGTTAAGCCCGCGGGAATCAATTTTTTCTACAACACCAAACACACACCGATCATAAAAAATATAAATCCCCTTGCTCAGTCGCAAATACCAGAGAATCTTATGTCTTTGCTGGCCTTTTCGATTATGCGCACCATGAACTCTTGGGGTATAGTGCATAATCTAATGTCCTCGCGGGCTAACCGTATGAGCCAGCGAAACACATTGGCGGACCCGACCAATATGCATTTCTCAGCCAATCGGTACCAAGTTTTCACCATATCTTCGCAAATGAATGCTTCCGGGACAATATCAAGCTCTACATGGTGATCATACGTGTGACAATACGCTCGGTCAGGCACTTCTGGGTATTTTTCCCGGGCGGCCTGAACATATTGTGTAAAATACCTTCCTTGAAGAGGTGCATGTCGGGCTAATATCTCTGCCGGCGATCCAGCATAGCCTAATAGTAAATCAAATATGTCCCGTACAAGACACTCACTGTAATTTGGGAGAATCAATGCCACGCACTTCTTCAACGCATAATTATCCCCAATACTTATTGGTATTTGCGCGGCCTTCAGAGTTCTTACAACTTCCTGCCAATTATTCTCTGCGAGCAATCTTATGTTGCCACTGAACTTACCCGAGAGCAATATTTTCATCTTGTATTTCATGTGACTTTGTAAATGATATATGCATTGTTCCCGTTCAAACAAACATAATCCATCCTTGAGCGGGGTTGTATAATATTTCTTAGGGATATCGTACCACCCAACATGCTCTATCAGTTCCGATACTCTTGGGTGATCTACAATATGCTTGAGAATATATTGTAGTATGTGTTCGGTCTGATCGACAGTCTTCCGGTTTGGACATTTCCTAATAGCATAAGAGACCGCTTCTCTCTCGGGATACATTTCTGTATCTTCTCCGGTTCGGATTCTCCGGGAATACTTGTAAGTAGGTAAAACTATATAATAATTACGATACAAATCCTTCCCGAATCTATCCACAAAGTGCTTGTATATTTTGTACGTAGTATCAAACTCGATATATTCGGGAGAATATCCAGAGCCCTTGACAAATTCTGGACATCTCATTGGATATGTTAACGAATACATGCGCGCAACTAGTACACTAATGTGAATTTTACCCTCAGTAAACAGTCCACGACGATAAGCATAAGTCCATCCAATATCTCCATCAAACTTCACATACGTCGGGGTCAAATATACAGTCTGGTCGATTCTATAGTATGGCGAGGGTGCCCCACAGTCTACCCAGGGTACCCATATAGCCTGCGCTAATGACACCTTGGAAAGGGTATCCAAATGGATAGTTATCTCGCGAATTACCTGTGTGTTAATAAGTTCAATAAAATAGTCCCGGGCTAACATGAGGTTTGTATGGCATTGCCATGGGCTTTCATTTTTTGCTAACCGCGGGATAAAAAATGAAACTCGCCCCGAGCAAAGTAATACAAATAAACTCCGATGAACGCTAGAGAATTTCTTAGGACTGTATTACCGGTAGATTGCATGACAGCCATAGCCGAGCGGTCCGACTTATACACCCGCGTATCTATAGCAATGACCTTTGGGATATCCCGCCAGGCCGTGCGGGCACCTCCGGTATTTATGGCGTTTCCTGGGTTCTTAGTGATGACCCAAGATTACTATTTCCTGAAGCCCGCCGTATATAAACTATTCCATCGCACGCGCCAGCTATATGG
>JACCDL011415941.1_pt1 | contig 19546 bp, 19 predicted proteins | sample 7441931 | NCBI WGS metagenome assembly JACCDL01 (sample SAMN15323437, study PRJNA562643) | freshwater metagenome | isolation source: river surface water | place: USA:Blue River Watershed | collected 2017-08-16 | reverse complement strand
GATAGATGGCGCCAAAGGCACCGGCATTTTTAGAGAGAAACTGTGTGAACCTAGCTGCGCAGAAGGCGATAGCGCGCAAGAGAAGGTCAAAGTAGAGCTGTCAGATGTGGCCGAGCGCGAAGGGGAGTTTTACCTAAGAACCCTAGACATAAGTACAGCATCAGGTAAGGATTTCAACTCTGGAAGATCCAACGGACTGGAGTGGGATGTCATGGAGTTCATGAAAATGAGTGAGCAGAGTGAGTAGTCAAAACTTGTTCTCCAACGATGAGGTTCGACAAGTTGGCTTTAGCCTTCTGAGTGAATATCAAAACGGACTATTCCCGGAAATTGAGAATATTCTGCAACCGATTCATGGAACTGATTGGTTTCAAAAATGTTTATCAGATGAAAAGTGGAAAGGTAAGAATCCGACCAAGGACTTGTATACCTTGCTAAAAGAGATAGTTGACTACAATAATCAGAATTTTCGCATGGCTTTAGCAAAGTCACTTTTTAGCAGACACAGTTTGGATAAAAACGAAATTGAAGAACTTGGAAAAATTTTTAAGTACCGGAACAAATGGGCGCATGACCAAAGTGATATTGAAAGCCAGGTAAATCTAAGAGATTTAAGGTCCCTGGCCGCGCTAGTTAAAAAATATGCCAAGAGCGAAAGTACTAAGCTTTCATGCGAAGAGATTCTAGTGAGTAAATCCCCGGTAGAATTGATACTTTCAATCCCTGCGGTAGCACGAAACTTGCCAGAAAATGTCAGAACTTTAGATCAGATGCTGAAAATTTCCTCATTATTAGACAACTTTGAGAAATCTAAAAATGTTGACGCTACAATGATGACTGAATTACGCAACGGGTTGACAACAGCTCTTCACGCTTGGCAACGCACATCATTTAGACTAGAGGTTTTGCTCTTCCATCATAGAATGCTGCAGGCCCAGATTATGGGAAAAATACTGGTAGATGCAAATTCATTTAAGGATGAAATTGCAAATGAATCCCACGGACACTTTGAGTTTAACGATAAGAGCACTGAGCTTGAATTGATGCATGAAATTGGAAAACTATCAGGTAATCTCGAATTGTATGTAGTCCCTCTAGTCGAACAAGTGGAAAAGCAAGTGGAGCAGATATTAAAAACACATGAGGAACTTTCTAAATCTACAGGTGAGAGTAATTGTGTGTGTGATTACTGCAAAATTGATCTTCACGGGTTTGGACCCTTTCAAGAGAGCGATCTTGAGATAGAACAATTCCTTGAGGAAGAAGTGTTTAACCGTGCGCTAGGCGTGCGATTCATAAAGGTATTTTCTGCAGAAGACTTTGAAGAGTAAGACCAGACAAGCAGATTAGTAGTTCGACCCAACATGAAATATCTTGTCGTGCATTCAGCAGTTAACGAACTGGGGCAAGGACTTTAAATGTTCCCAACTCAAGGCCATAACCTTCGCGCAGAGTTCGGGTGAAAATCTCGGCAATTGACGCGTCATTACTCTCACTAGATTCAAGAAACATGATGAAGTTTGGAAGATCTTCCGAAGGCAAGTCCCATCCAATTACCGACATGCTCAGTTTTTGAGAGTCCGTTAGTGGTGGGGTCACCGATAGGTCAGCGGCTGCTTCGATGGTCCGGGATAAATCCGGCTCGGAGTAGCCTTGAAAGTAGATGTCGCTATAGACATCTGATTCAATTTCGAAGATGAACCTTTTTCCACGCTTACTAGAGAGAGCTTTAGTGAAGAATGTTTCGACCTCTGACCAGGAATTGTGAGTTCCGACAATCTGTGAACCATTCTGACCCTCACGTATCTCCACCTTAGTGAGTGGTGGCGTCGGCTCCTTTGCTACCTTGAGCTCGTTCAACGGTACACGAACCTCCGAATTAAGCAATTTGTTAACTACTTTCCTATACCCCAAAGCTCCGACTGCAAATCCAATAACTCGGAAAGCGGTCAAGAATCCGGAAGGCTCCTGATTTGCCTCGGCGACAGTTCCAATTAGAACCAGGCTCCCGAAGAAGAACTGCAGAAGTAGGGAAGTTTTGAGCGATTTGAAACCTAGTCGTCGACCCCACCAGATTGTCGCAATAGGAGAGAAGATTCCAAAGGTCATAAAGTAGGCAATAGCAGATAGTGAAAGAGGAAACTTCTGCGCATAACTAAGATCTCTAGTTCGCTTTACTTTGGAGATAATCCAGTATGAAATAAGAGGAATGCCACCTAATAGCAATGATGCAATAGTTAGACCCTTGTACTTAAAGGCCACCTTGACGCCATCTTGAACAATTGAATTCTTTGCTAGATCAAGGGGATTGGCAAATGCAACCTTTGCTAACTCACCAGCATTATTGACGATGTCAATATTCCGCTGAAAATTGTCTGGCTTCTTATCCTGTGGCTTTTTTACTGGGCGTGCAACAATCGGGCGTGCCGATGCTGCTGGCTCTAACTTACCTATATCTGCAAGTGCACTAGATGCCGTGCACCTTTGTTCGCGGGATTTATGGTGCATTCGACGAAGAAGTTGAATTTGATTGGTACTTAGTCCGCTGTAATCAGGATTATCGTTAATTATTGAAGGAAGATAGTTGTCAACCGTATTTGCTTTAAAAGCGCGATGGCCAGTGCCTAGTAGAACAAGTAATGATGCTGCGACAAATATGTCATCTTGGATTGATGGTGGCAAAGTTCCGTACTGTGGTGAGGTCCAACCATTAGCGCCAAATATTCTTGTGCTTTGACCGCTAAGGCTGTTATCTTTTCGAGCAATACCAAAGTCAATCAACTTAGCACCGCGACCATCGATAATCACATTATTTGGATTTAAATCTCCATGCATAACTTTTTCACGATGCGCATACTCGAGAGCTTCTAGGATATCTCTGGCTCGATCAAACCAAATTTTCTCAGGAGCTGGGCCGTACTGCTCTAGCTCTTCGATAACGGTGTTTCCTTTGTAGCGCTCCATGGCGAACCAGGGAATTGGTGCGTCAAGATCTGCTTCGTAGAATCTACATATATTGGGGTGATTTAAATTGCTTAGAATCTTGATTTCGCGCTTAAAGCGACGTACAAAATCATCGTACTCATCACCATAGTGCTCGGATTTAATGATCTTTACAACTGCAAACTTCTTAAAATCTAGATGCTCAACCTCAACGGTGGTACCAAAACCACCACTTTTTATCTCTCGAACTTCACGCCACCTGCCAAAAACCCTTACAGGCTGGTTGTTATCAGGTTTCTTCGCTTGCGGCACACCCGAATACTGGCACTCTCTCGCTTAATTTTCCACATATTCTGCAGTGTTTTGAAGCTAAAGAGGCCTATACCAACTGCATCAATATCTCTGAAAGCTTGCTCCGGTCAGATTTCTTAGGATTCTGAATCCGCACGCGAAGCATCTGGCCGCGACTTTCAAATGCAGCGTTTAACTCTGAGGCATCAGGTTCGATAGATAGTTGTAGCGAGACCGTCTTAATTAACCCAAGTGCTAACTCTGAAGTGAAGCCACCACGAGTTCCTTCGATGACTAATTCTCGTCCACCAAGGCTGAGCACATGCTTTACCAGATTACTTCTTGAGCTGCCATTGCCTAAGGTTTTGAGTTCATAAGTGAAATCTTTTGTTGTGATATCTGGGCGCGATGTTCGCCTAGGACGCAGATTGGTCAGCATCTGATAAAGATCTTGAGAGTTAGAGGGAAGCTCCTCCAGTTCGCGCAACATACCCTCAATGGACTTATTAGAGGTCTTTTCTATTTGGGAATCCCTCTCTGAGAGATCAATACCCAGAGTGGACGCTAGAGCCTGCTTAAATCTGAGCTTATAGGAGTTGATTGCGCTCGATGCCACAGTACTGCGTGGTTTAGTAGCGCTATCTATTCGCTCTGATGTCAGGACCCCGTGGCTGGTTCGTATACTGAACAAGTTATTTACATCATCAGCCCAATCATCCACATCACGATTTGATTTGAGCATCACACCTCGCAGATGATGGATTCGTTTCTGGGTCGCTTCATCAACTGGCATTCGTCGCAGCGCCGGCTCATAGAGGGTGCTAGACCGGGCCCGCTCTCGACTTGTTTCGATACCTAAGGATTTCAAGTGGCTATTAACCGCGGTACGAATATGACGAGCAAGATTTTGAACGCGGGTATATCTCATAGTTAGCGTGAACAACTCTGCGGCAATCACCTGAGCCCGCTCAATCTGCCCGTCGGCATTAGGAACTATCTGGCTCTGGATCAAGACATCGCGTATGCGGTCTACCGCTGCCGAACCAGGGAAGGTCACGATGATGTGGCAAATCTCCTCAAACTCAGATTTTGGGTGAGGAAATTCCCGGCGAACCTCTTTCATGGTGGGGGAGAAGGCCCAGATAGCAGCTAGCCCTTGGGGTAGAAAACGCCACTCCAGGGCGTTGCGGACCTCTTCGTAGGCCTCGGCCACATATTCACGAGTCGCGTAGGCCAAATCTTCGCCGGAAGTGGGAAGTTTGTAGAAGCTCATGTCGTTTAGTCTAATGGAGAAATCTATGGCTGGTCTACGCCACGCCAAATGAGCGTGAACTCCAGACACGAACTGCCTGGTCTATTTGGCCAATTTGGTAGATTTCTACGAGTGTGATACCCTTCGGGAAGTAAGAACTTCTTTTGGAGAAGGTCTCCAAATGCAAGAGCTGTACCGAGTTGAAAAGGCAAATTCTTATTAGCTGGCAATGCTTTTAAGAGCTGACTTCAACTATTAGCTTGAAAGGAAACGATAGTGAAGAACACTGACACCGACCTCGTGGTCGATTACCGGGGCCACAAGTTGGCTCTGGTTAAAGATCGCTCACGGCACGTGACGCCAGGCAAGTTCTCGGCTCGCTCAAAGGCGGATCGACCTCAGGACAAGTTGGCGGCCATCAGAGCCCAGCGTTGCGACAAGTTCAAGATAACCGACCCAGAGATCGCCAAGGAGATTGTGGCAATGGCTCGGAATAAGCGCGCCAAGGCGCTCGCTGAGGGCCGTACCCCCAAGCGGCTAGAAGATCGCTGGTATCTCTGTGATACCTGCACCCACGGCAAGACCAAGATTTACCACGTCTCAAAACTGAGCGCAGGCGCATATGCGGCCAAGTTCGAAGAATCTAAACGAGAGGATTACTCACTTGCCAGCTAACGATAAAAGCCCAGAGGAGATCAACTCAATCTTCATCGATATGGTCAAACCCATAAGGGATGTAGAGCGAAGCATCTTCTTCCACAATGTATACAACGGCATCAAAAGCCTTGGATATGTACCTGAGGTATTTCGCACCGGAGGAGAAGAGTCTTTCCTCCGCATCCCAGCTGCTGACCATTACTTTATCGAAATTCGTCCGCAACGAAATAAAGCAGGCGTTCAGCAACCGCTGATGCTCTGGTACGAGTATGAAGGAAAGCTACGTGAGTTTGCCGAAAAGCATGCCTTTGGTATCACCGGAACTTACATGTACCAGGCTGACTTCTCTCTAATTCTCGATGAGAATGATCCAGTCCGAGAAGCAGAGCTAGACCTTCCTGCAAGTGAAGATCGCGGCACTGTTGACTTTGGGACCATCTCACATAGCTCCTATAACTTTCAGGAGTTTATACAAGGTGCTATCTACAAGATGGTTCGCGAGTATGACGTTGATATCTATCCAAAGCTACGCGCAAAGCGTCGCAGAGTGCGCTAGAAGGGAATAGATATGCAGAAGAGCTCCACCTATAAACGCACCGAGACGATAACGAGGTTCACCATCACAAAGCCAATCATTTCCAAGAGCGTTACCGAAGATCATCACGATGTTCGCATCTCACTACGTGAGGGTCGAACAATCTCAGTCCCAGAGTCCTGCTCCTACCGCCTCCACCAGTCTGGCGTACTAGAGGTCAAACTAGAGGCCAGCACTATCTATTTCGCCATGGGTGAGTGGCTCAGCGTGAAGGACATCAACCGGAACAAGTTGCTCAATCAGATCCTGCCCGAACTGCAGAGTCCAATCTCCCTCAGTTAGGGCGATCAACCCAAAGTAGCCAAAAGAGAGATGTCAGTGGCTACCTGTAACATTCCTAATAGTTCAGCAATTAACCTATAAAGAGATGGAGGCACCAGTGTTTACACAGAACGTATTTAAGTTAGTAGCGCCGGCTCGTGCCTTCTTGTATCCAATAGCCATCTAGCTAGCTACGCGCAGGGCCGCCAATCCAGGTCCTACCGATGAAGTAACTTCTCAAATTTTCCGTGCTCAATGCACACCTGGCGCCTGCCTACCCCTACTTTTGCAAACTAATTAAAAAGTTTTAACTACCTAAGGAGCTATATGCATACAAGATTAATTCTCGATACCGACATCATCGCTATTGAGGCCGCCGACAAGGTCACGCTGATGGTTGACCTAACAGCCCCCATCGCGGATAGCCAGTTATCGCGCCCGCCACGTGGAGTACAGATCTGCCTAGATATCAGTGGATCAATGTCAGGAGCACCACTTGCGGCAGCCAAGGAGTCAATCCTTAAACTCGTTGACCGCCTTGATAAGAAGGACACCTTTGGAATAGTCATCTTTGACGATACCGCCAAAGTGGCAGTGCCAACCCGTCCATTAATTGATCACAACATGGTTCAACTAAAGAAATCGATTCGCAATATTCAAAGCGGTGGCTCCACAGATATTTCTGCAGGATTCACCCTTGCGATGCGTGAGGCAGGTCGAGTCAAATTAGAAGGCGGCACAAACCTTTTACTGATTAGCGATGGCCATGCCAATGCCGGCGAGCAAGATCCACAGTTCTTTGCCGATGTCGCTGCCAAATCAGCTACAGAGAGCATTACCTCTGCATCCATCGGTCTAGGCAATGGCTATGACGAGACCATTCTGGAAGCTATTGCACAGGGCGGTGGCGGCGCGCACCGATTCGCAGCTGACATAGATGAAGCGGTAGGAGCAATAGCTGCTGAAGTCGATGATCTACTAGACAAGGCGATAGTCAACTGCGTTATGCGCTTTCGCCCTACCGCACTCGCCAAAGGGCAACCCAAGATTGAGTTGCTGCAACGTCTTCCCTATTGGATGGATGGCCAGGATTACGTCGTCCAACTAGGCGATCTCTACGCTGGTGAAAATCGTCGCTTCATCATCATGGTTGATGTGCCAGGCATCGAAAGCCTGGGATTGTGCAAGATTGCTGATGTCACGTTTGAATACACAGACTTGGCAGCGCGCAGTGAAGTTGGCTTGACGATACCGGTAAATGTCAATGTTGTTCCCGGAGATCAGGCTGCTGGCCGCATTCAAGATCCAATTGTCAAAGCTGAGCGAATGATTTTGCAGGCGCAAAGTGAGAAAGCAATCGCCACAGAAGAAATCTTGCAAGGTGACTCCAAGTCAGCAAGCAAGCGACTACAGGGCACTGCTGCAAACTTGCGAATTCAAGCATCTGAAATTCGCGTCACCGACGAACGCTCTGCAGAGTCTCTGGCAATCATTCTAGAAGAGGCTAGCGAGATGGAAGCTCTTGCTCAAACAGCAGAAAATGATGATCTTGCCTATTCATCAAAACGCATGCGCGAGTCCTACTCTCGCAAGACCCGCTCAAGAAACATCCGCCCCAGCCAGGATGCCACTGAATCTACCGACCCTGATTACTTGAACTAAGGAGAAATATGTACCCACAACTGTTTTCAATGATCGCACCTAACTTGTTCCAGGGAGGTACCGATGACCTCGATGTCATCCACCTCCCCGTAACAAACAACCGCAAGCGCACCGACCTTCCATTCGATGCCATCGTCACCATGTATGCATGGGCACGACCGGCTGATTGGAATGTGCAGGAGTTCCGCTACGGAGTCCCTGATGCCTCAATCCACGATATTGATCTTGCTCGCCTACGCGAAGCAGTCGAGTTTGGATACGCCCGTTGGAAGTCTGGCGATCGCGTGCTAATCCGTTGCCAGGCAGGACTTAACAGATCTGGCTTGGTCTTAGCTCTCATCCTTATCAAGGATGGTTGCACGCCAGAAAAGGCTATAGATCTCATCCGTGAGAGTCGTGGCGAAGATGCTCTCTTCAATCACGACTTCTGCAATTGGCTTTTAACCGAAGGCGGCGCCTTCTTCTCACCCTCTTCCCAGCAGGCTGCGTAACGGAGAGGATTGGGCAATGACTACTTTGAGAAATCCTTGGACTTCATTTGAGATCAGCTCTTCAATGGTTCACGAAATGGATAAAGAAGCTTTTGAACTTCATAATTCTCGTGTAACCAAAGAGTTCCAATTTTTAGATCATCTTGCCCCTGAACCGTGGATCGGCAACAAATCAGCAAATTTGCTGGTCCTGCTGGCAAACCCAGGTGCAACTCGAGGGGATGTGGCGCGAAAGAAGCAGAAAGGTGCCGATCGAATCAATGAACTTTCGATTCAGAATCTGCGAGGGCAGATCAAGGACTTTCCACACTTCTTCTTCAATCCTGAACTGGAGGGCACAGACGGCCATACCTGGTACGCAAAGCGTTTTCAACATCTGATCATGGAAACTTCGCCTCGCAACCTCGCACATAAAGTTCTGTCATGCGAGCTGGCTCCGTATCACTCATTTAGCTGGAAGAAGCCACGTAAGACACTACCCACGCAAAGTTATACCTATCAATTAGTGGCAGATGCTATGAAACGCGATGCAGTAATTGTTATTGGAAGAGGGAGAGCTGAGTGGTTTAAGAATGTTCCAGGACTTGAAAAGTACAAGCGATATTTCCAGCCATCAAGCTCACAGTGCTCGTATTTATCGCCCAATAACTACGGAAAGAATTATAAGGCCCTATTAGAAGCTATCAACTAAGGAGAGCACCGCAAAAACTACATACTTAATTCATTCAGAACAGTACGCGAACTGGGTCTTTGACCCTAGCCATCCCACCCAGGGAAGGCGATTCATCAATGGCCGCAACCAGTTCATCGATTTGATGAGCGCGTCAGCCAATGAAGTTACAGAGATAGCTCCACGCCTTGCAACACGTTCAGAACTGGAGAGAGTTCACTCATCTGAGTATCTAGATGAGGTCCTTAATGAGCACAGATCCGCTCAATGGTCTGGGCCGCGCTCTGACCTGGCAGAACTAGCAACCATATTCGCTGGAGGGACTCTTGTCGGGCTCGAGCTCCTTCTTCGAGGGATTGCTAAAACAGCTATTCACTTTCCTGGAGCCAAGCATCATGCGCAGTATGACCACTCATCTGGCTTCTGTGTATTTGCTGACTTTGCTCTTGCGGCTGATGTTGCGACCAGAGAACATGGCAAGAGAGTTGCCATCCTAGACATTGATGCTCATCACGGCGATGGCACAGAGAACTTAACGGCTGACAATCCACAAGTACTCACCTTTTCAATTCACGAGAAAGGAATCTTCCCTGGCACAGGTAATGAAGATCAAGCAGACAAGAATGTCTATAACCTTCCATTGGGTTCTTATGAATCCGAACGGGGACTTGGAAAAGGTGACTCTGCACTTCATGATGGAGTCAGAGAGTTCTTGCACCACCTCGAGGACTTCAGTCCTGATCTCATATTCATTGCTTGTGGAGCAGATGCTCACAAAGAAGATCCGCTCTCATCACTTGAATACTCGGTAGATGGATACGACACAGTTGCCAAGATGCTAAGGAGTACTTATCCCAACTTGCCCATGCTTATGGGTGGAGCTGGGGGATACCTGCCAGATACGCGAACCCCAGAAGTCTGGGCTTCATTTGCGCAATCAATTTCACAATCAGAAGGAGAATAACTATGTGGCTGTTTACCAATACTGGATTTGTCAGCGCAGTCAGCAATGGCAAGGACCTTATGGTCCGAGCCCGGGACAAGGAATCACTTATGCCGATTGCAGAATCCGCCAAGACTGAAATCATTTCAACCCCTCAGAACGACTACCCCTATCGATTGATTGTCACCCATGATTTCTTTGCCAAGTGGGTGGCCCAGATGGCTCAGGACATCACTTATAAGAACTTCAAATCCGAGGTTGCAGCCACTCGAGGGTATGAATTCGCCCATCCGTTGATGAAGGTCTGGTCTGCCATGCATGAGGTGGAGGATTCGGGAGCCAGGCACTAGTGAGAATCAAAACAATGATTGTAGTTGTGGCTAGTAGGTATTACCTTGTGTCAACTAATCAGCTAGGGGTAGCACTATGAATTCCGTAGACGTTGGACCCCTACGTGTAAAAATCATGGGAACCATGACAGTGAGTGCGGTGCCGATGAGTGGGGGAGTTGCGATTGAGGCGAATCAGCACCTTGCATTCATTACGGGGCCAGATGGAATTGCCCTAGAAACCGCATATATCGAGTTCTCTGACTACTCAAGAGATGTTCGGATTTTAGAGACGGGTGATACACCCAATCCCTATCTTCGACTTGGTCACGGAGGTCGATTGGGTGTCTACGAACATGGAAATCGACTTTATTGTGAGTTACGAGCAATGAAGTTAAAGGATGGTGCCTGGAGCAATTTACAGCGCACCACTTCAACAGAGATTGAGAGCTGGTTAGGTAGCAGTCTAGGTAGTTTCTTGGATTCAATCGGTGCAAGTTCCATACAAACCCGCGAGGAATTGTTTGGGGACACAGGACGACGAAGAAACGAAATTGCAGCGGGATTTAGCAAAGATAATCAACTCGCACCAATTGCAATTTACGCATTGACAAGACCACTGCCACTCCTTCGAGGAGCGAAAAATGAGTGACCTAGAAATTTCAAAAAGAGAGTTAAACTTCCCAAATGCCAAAAATGAGGGCCAATTACGTCTATTGATTCTGGACGCATTTATTTTATTGGGCGAAAGCATGGGCATCCACTATGACATTAAATTACGTCCAATACTGGGGAACAATTGGCTTAAGGATTTAGCTAGAGACCGCAAGGACTACGGATATAACCTGATAGATCCGGATTGGGTTTTGAAAGAACCCTTGAGGAATTCAACATCACCCACGCGATTGACTCTTCCGAAGGGTCAGGGTTTTTACAACAAAATCAACTTGCTTGCCAAGACTCGAAATGCTTATTTCCATAACCAGGCAGAGTGCAACATTGAAAGCGTGAGAGACATTCTCCAGTACTTCCTTGATCTTTGCTTAGCCATACCACTTGATAGTGCAGCAATCCAATACTCTCAGGCAATTGTCCGCCTAGATAAACTAATTGCGGGCGAGATCTTTGCGCCAGAATCAAGTGGTTTGAATCGGATTCAATTACTTGAGCAGCAGGTTGCTGATATGGAGGAACTTGCTAATGCCCAAAAGTCAGAGATTGCAAAGAAGCAGTATGTGCTTGATGCTGCTCTTGATGAAGTTGCCATTCACGCTGAAAAGTTGCGTGAGGTTGAAGACCAAGTTGGAGGTAAAGATCTGTTGATCGCTCAAGTTCTAGCTGAAAAGCAAATAGCTGAAAAGCGAGCACAACAGCTTCAAGAGGAATTTGATGCCAAGGTCGCAGAGCTCAACGACAAAGAGTTCCAGGAAAGGCAGTACAAAGAGCTACTGGCCAAGCTTGCCGAAAGCCACACTGTGGCCTCCATCCGCGGAAAACCCGAGGGAGAAGAATCAGCGAGTGATATAAACCTTGAACCAGGCTCTATTTGGACTGGTGAGAAAGGGGCAAGACGCCTAACGCTTTCCGTGAATTTCCGTGAGCTTTATGACACCAAGTCAGGCGAGTTGCTTAGCGAAAAATATGGGCAGCTCGCGACGGAACTGGCGCAAGAATGGCTCCGAATTAAGCCTCAGGGGGGTCGAGTATTTGTGGATTCAAATGGAGTGGCCACTGCTTTCCAAGGAGAGAACCTGGTTTACCTAGGAAGAGTCACATTTGAGCTTCATTAGGGCATATCCAGCCAAGATAAGCCTAGATTTCAGAATTATTAACTTGGAGTTGCATTTATTGCCAAATATGGCTAATATTTGGGCCAATATTAGAGGAAAGGACAACCAAGCTTGAGTGAAAAGCGTGACAAGTTCATTCGGCTCGCTGAGGGCCGAGTGACGCGTGCTATCGATTCCATCCGCGTCATAGGCAACCTGTCCAATACAAGTAATTATGAATATTCGGATGAAGACGTAAAGAAGATAATTTCAGTACTTCAGGCAGAGATCAATGACTTAAAAAGTCAGTTCGCACCCAAAGGAAAGAAAGCAACTCGAAGTTTCAAGCTTCACGAGTAAATAGGAGAGAAAAATGACATCATCAAAATGGTATTGGACTGAAATTCCAGATTTGGGTGGCGCTTCAGGCGGATTAGCAAGCAAGGTTTTCAAAGGAATTGATGAACTAAATGGAGAAGATCTTCTTGCCAGAGAAGTGATTCAAAATTCCTGGGATGCCTCTAGAAAGTTAAACCAAGGTAAAGCAAAAAATGCCAAGGTTCCATTCCGCATGGAGTTCAAGTTCGTGAATATTTCCGGCAAAGCGAAAGATGAATTCGTTGAGAATTCTGGCATCAAAGAGATTTATGAGCAGTCAAAGCTAATGAAGAGAAATGAATCTGAGAGAGCGAAACTAGAGTTCGAGAAGATCCTAAAAGCAAAGTCCCTCAGAGTGCTTGTGTGTTCTGATTTTGGAGCACATGGTCTCTATGGAGCTATCAACTTAAAGAGTGATTCAATTCTATTTCGCGCTCTTTACATGTTCGGTGATACAGGTAAAGACGAAGACGCAGGCGCTGGTGGCTCCTACGGATTTGGAAAGAGTGCTTTTATCCGAGGATCAAGTATTCAAACGGTATTTGCGTACTCGTCGTTCATGCCTTTTGAGGGCGACAAAGTTACACGTCGATTTGTTGGCACTTCCTACTGGGGCTCTCACCGCACAACCGAGAAAAAGGATCTAGAAGGACGCGCTATATTCGGAGATCCAAAACAAAGCAAACCAGGCATCCCGTTTGAGGATGAGGATGCAGATGAACTTGCACTCAAACTAGGAATGCAGCCTAGAACTGCCAAAAAGGAATCTGACATAGGTACAAGCCTGTTACTTGTGCAGCCACAAGTGACTCCTCAAAGCCTGCTTTTTGCAATTGAAAAATGGTGGTGGCCAGCAATAATTGATGAGGAAATGGAGATTGTTGTAATTGATGAGGATGGCAACCAAATGCACCCTCGTCCAAAATCCAATTCTTTTGTTGCACCATACTTACGGCCGTACGAGGTTTTATCCGAGAGATCATCTATCTCTTCCGTCATGGGAGAAAAGATCATTTCAGGGGGATGGCAATCAGTTGATGGAATCACTCTCGGAAAGGCTCTACTCCGAGTTGCTAAAGAAGATGAACTTCAGGCGGAACTTGAGGGTGGCGGAGATCGATACCCAAAGATAGCTCTAATGAGAAGTCCAAAAATGGTGATTGAATACAAAGATTACCCAAGAGGTCGGATTGCAGTCCGTGGGGTTTTCATCGCAGACAACGAAGCCGATGTCCACCTGAAGAATACCGAGCCAGCACAGCATTCGCACTGGGATGAGAAGGCTAGCCCTGAAATGCCAGAACTTTCCACAAAGATTGCCCAGAAAGTTCATGATCGACTGAGAACTGGATTAAGAGAATTCATCAATGAAGTAGATCCCCCAACTCCAAATGACCGTGAAACACTGAGTATCTATTCAGACTTAATGAAGGGATTCTTATCGGGGAAGAAAGCTGGACCTCCACCAAAACCTCCGGTTGGAAAAATGCCAATTGAGATTCATTTCAGTCAGCAACCATCACCGAAGGCCCACAAGAACGAGGTCTTTACCGAAGCCAAGTTTAAGGTTTCCGTTGCAAACTCGAGCGCTGAGAGTGAATACGTTCTTCGAATTACCGCAGACTTCAGAATTCTTGAGAATGAAGGAGATTCAGGAGATGTTTGGCCTTGTCACGTTGATCTGGTGAAGTCAAATAAGGCGTTTGTGGTAGTTAGTCATAACGAACTTCAGGGAAAAATTAAAAAAGGTGAAGTGATTGAAATCTCCGTCAAGTCGGACCTTTACGACTCGCAGTGGACTTCAAGATTGAAGCCGCAAGTCCAGATAATTGCAACAGAAGAAAAGGTGGCAAGCAAATGATTATTCGAAGCGAGTCGCGAATCGTAAGACCATTTATTGGCCTAGAAAATGCCGAAAAAGCTTTTTCTGCCGCCAAACTAACAGTAGATGGTAAAGATTACGACGAAGGATCAATTGTCCTTCCAGATTCTCAAATCAAAAGTGCGACTATTTCACTAAACACGGGAACAAACCTTGAAGAGCTCCGTAAAGCGTGCGATTTAGCAGGCGTGCCTCACAAATCCGCGAAGTACGTTCTTATTGGACGTAGTCGAATGTTTCGCAAAAGTTCAATTGTCTATGAGCACACTATTTCAAACAAGAACTTTGATTCAGTTATTGACATTGATCGCCTAGAAGAAGAAAGGTTTGTCTTTAATGACAACTCCGGCTTCAATCTAATAGCAGCCCTTGTGCTAACTGAAGAAAACAGCAGTAAGCCGCTTCAGGTTAAGAATCCAGGAACATGGCTAGGATCAGCGCACTTCAGTGTTAGGCCACAAAATGACTTGTCTTCATTCTCTCCACTCCCTCTCGACAAAAACATCAGAGATAAATTCGGCCTGAGAACAGGGACCTACTCATACATTGACATCAACGAAGATTTACTTGAACTTGAAGATCTTGGAGATGGTGTCGTTGCTTACTTGGATGAAGATGTCCTTAACTTGTTGTTAACCGATGAGAGTGAAAGTGTCTCAATCGCGATTCAGACACAATTCGCAGTTCAAACCCTTTTCACAATCGGGAAACAAATTAGTCAAGAGCTAGTCCTCGCGAATAGGGAATTGCAAGAGTTATCCTCGGGGTCTGGAGCACTCAGATTTGTTATGAGGATTTCAGAAGAGTGCAAAATTGATGCGAATGATTTATTGGAAATTGCGATCAAGAATGAGTCAAAGTTCCAGTCAATACTTGAATCTAGATTTGGCCTAGCGGCAAAAGTTCAAAAGCTCTTGAAAGGAAACTAATAAATGAGCCATCCAACAATTACGCTTCACGCATTTCAACAATTTATTTCGGATCACAGAGACCCAGGTGTAATTCCCAATAAACCGGAGGCAACTCTTAGGGGCCAAGGGGAAGACTCTTATCAGAAAATCAAGAATTCCATTTCAAGTTTGATAGATTCATGGAAGAAGCAGATAAAGTCAATTGGTGATAGTTCCGCAAAGAAGGAGGCGCTTGAGGCGGAAATGTCCGAAAAGCTTTATAAGATTTTATGCACACTACCTATGAACGTCTTAACGGATTCAGATTTCTGGAGATACTTATCCTGTCATCCCTTCTTTGAATTCACTGAGTGGCGAGATGGAGAAAATTGTGCCCTTGCCAGTTTTGGCGCTAATGCCAACCGGGTGAATTTTGACTGTGTTCCATATCGAATGTTCAATCGTGCTTTGGTTGCTTTCTCAATCTCTGAGGATGAAGACAACTTTGACTACGCACTCGTGCCCGGGACAGATCTGTGGCGAAGCCATATTTTGAGAGTGCTAAATTCATACTCAAGTGCGATGTCCCAGGCGATTCTAGACAAGGCATTGGCTAAGGAGCTTCCAACCCAAATTCTTCGTGAAACGATTAAGAATTTGAATCGTTACCGCAACAATATTTTGTTTGAGACATTGGAGTATGACGAAGCTTTAGCTCTTCTTGAACTTGAAATTGAGAAAGCTAAGAAGAAAGTAAAGAAGTGATAGGGTCCAATCATGTCGATTGAAGAGTTACTGCCTGCAACATTGGATATTGATTTAGTCTCGGATTTCTCACACTCTTATTCATTTAAGAGTAAAAGTGTTGTAAAAACAGTGACAGTAAATGGTATTGAGCATGAGCGGGCATTTCCCTCCAAAGGATTAGACAAGAAAGATGCTTTTGCGGCTTGGTGGCGGGCATTTCTCGATAATGAAGATCAGTATCTGTTCCCCATATCGGACCCGGAGCTCTCGCATGATTCAATCACCTACATTGATCTATTCTCAAGCGTGGGCGGCCTTTCTCTAGGTTTCGAAGAAGCTGTCCGCTCGCTTGGGTTAAAGCCACAGCCACTGCTCGCTGCAGACATTGATGCCGGAGCACTTGGTATTCATAAGTTTAATCATGAAACAACTCGTGTGGTTCACGAGTCAGTGAGTTCTCTCGTAGATTTCAAAGTGATTGGCCAGGGAGATGGGGCTCGATTTGCTTTTGAGCCAACAGCTATTGGTGCTGACATTCTTAATTTGAAAGACAAAGTTGATGTAGTTCTTGCAGGGCCGCCATGTCAGGGTCATTCGACTCTAAATAACTATTCGAGAGGAAATGATCCTCGAAATCTTCTTTATTTAACAGTGCCTGCGCTAGCTGTGGCTTTGAATATTCCGATGGTCATTATTGAGAATGTTCCGAATGTCTTGAACGATTCAGGAAATGTTGTTGATTCGACCAAATCACTTCTAATCAACAGTGGGTATGAGTTCACGGGAGCTGTTCTTCAAGCTCACCAATTAGGCTGGCCTCAAACTAGAAAACGCTATTTTCTAGTGGCGACAAAAGGGCATTCACCAATTGACTTAACAGTTTTGAGTAAGTACATGGAGCATTCAGCACTTGGAACTGGCTGGGCACTTGAAAATGTTTCAGTTGCGACAGAAATGACACCAGGGCATTTGATGAATGGTGTAGCGGAAATGAGTAAACTCAATCAAGAGCGGATTGACTGGCTTTTTGACAATAATGCCTATGAGTTACCAAACCATATTCGACCAGTCTGCCACCAAGACGGCCATACGTATCCCTCAGTTTACGGGCGAATGAGCTGGGATAAGCCGGCTCCAACTCTGACCACTGGTTACGTGAGTCCAGGTAGAGGGAGATTCATTCATCCAATGGAAAGAAGAGTGTTGACTCCTCGTGAAGCAGCGCGTTTGCAAGGATTCCCCAACTGGTTCAACTTTATGCCATATGCAGATAATCCATCTAAACGAGGTCAGCTTGCAAAGTGGGTGGGAGATGCAGTCCCAAGCATTCTTGGTTACGTAGCTGGGTTGTCAGCATTAATTGATCGCGAGAAGCGAAGTTAATGTTTAAGAAGCTAAAGAGATATTCACGCCAAAGGGGATAGGCGCATAATGGAAGGTCAACTTAAGCAAATCAAGATGGTTTTCCATTCAGGAAACCGTTATGTGATTCCTCCGTACCAGAGACAATATCAGTGGTCCGAAGAACGCTGGCAGTCTGTGGTTTGCGACATTGGCTCATCACTAAAGGGAACAGAAAACGACCCAGCGCATTGGTTGGGCGTGCTGCTACTTTCTCAGGAGCGAGATGTTCAATTTCCAGGAGATGACTCCATTGCCAGCTACTCAGTGATTGATGGCCAACAACGGATAGTGACCTTGCTTGTCTGGCTGGCCGCACTAGTGCATCACGCTGAAGACACAGGGATAGACCCAGGAATTTCTATTTCAAATTTATCTGAGGTTTCTGTCCAGGTCTCAGACCAAAAGAGTCTCGATATTGCCCTCAATAATTTGTGGCTGAAACCCCAGTATCAGTCTCTAGCGGAATCTCAGATTATGAGGGCATATCGATACTTCCGATTTGTACTCTGGTTAGGGCGAGATGCCTTACTTGAGGAATATCCGATCAAAATGCCAAATTGGAAGATAGATGAAGTTGACTTTAACTTAGAATCAATGTGGGAGAAGTTTATAAGCTCATCAGCTTCAGGAAATATTGAAAGGAGTGAAGCTGTAGATTGCAAATCTCTTATTGAGGCAACTAGAAACCGATTGACGATATTCATGTTAATCCACGATCCTCGAGCTGATGAGCCTGTGGCAACCATCTTTGACACTTTAAACGGAATGCGTACAGAGTTAGAACCTCTTGACCACGTCAGAAATTCAATTTTCGTAAGACTTCCTGCAGAAAAATCGGAGGAGCTATTCGCGAAACATTGGTCACCGGCCGAGAACAACATTCGTGACGTGAGAATAAAAGGGCTTAAGCCCGGAATAAGCTTCCTTTACGACTTCATCATTAGCCAAGGAGAAAAAAAGCGCCAAGGAACAATAAGTCGAATGAAGGGAGCAAGCCATATTGCGAGAATGACCCGCGATTTCAACGAAGCTGAACTTGAGAAATTTATGCGTGAGACATTAATCCCTGCGATGGTTTGTTGGCCGGTGGTCATAAGAAAGCGAAACTCGATTAGATATGACGGCCTAGATTTTCATTTCACTGAAAGAAGCCTTGAGTTGATGGATTCAATTCGTGATCTAACTAAGAATCCAGCAAATCCACTTGTACTTCTATATTTAACCGCCAGAATCAATGGTGGAATATCAGATAAACAATTAGAGCGCTGCCTTGAGCTAATTGAAAGTTTCATTGCGCGACTTATACTTTCCTTGACCCCGTTGTCGCCCTTGCGTGCTCGAATTATGGATATTGCAAGTGAAATTGACTCTGACACAAGTGAATCAACACTGCGTTCTGCCTTGAAAAAAGCTAAGTGGCCAACCGATTCCGTCATAAAAATAGAATCCAGAAAAGGCCAGTATGGTGATCTTGATGCAAGTCAGCTGGGAGCCATTTTCAGAGGCATTGAGAAATCAATTAGCGGTAAGCACGCCATGAACTTCAAGATCAGCCCAACAGCTTATTCCGTGGAACATATTTATCCACGCAAGGATGTTAAATGGCATATTGACCTTAAAGCCTGGAAAACTACCTCCAAGAAAATGGATACGTACTTGCAAGCGCTGGGTAATTTAACAATTGTGAGCAAAGAACATAACTCCAGAGTTGGAAATAGCAGGCTAAAGGATAAGCAAAAGTATCCAACAGTTCCTGGCAGGGCTGCTCCATTGGGAATTCATAAAGGATGGATAAAAATGGAGAAGTGGACTGAGGTTGAGATTCAGAAGCGAACTGAGGATTTAATTGCTTTAGCACTTAAACACTGGAAAATCCCTAAGTAGATGAATGTATGAACGCAGTTCCATACAATAACATCGAAACAAGTGCACTTGTTATTGATTGCATGTACGAGGATAGCCGGGAGCCTGGATCTCCAATCAATGGACAGCCTCTGCTAAAGATTTTTCCAGGTATTGGCAATATGAAGGGTATTCGAGTAATTGGGAATACTCCAAATTGGAAACTATATGTACTTACTTCAACTGAGATTGAATCAGATTGGCCGGATACCTTGGATGAGGCGACCGGAATACTCACATACTGGGGCGACAATCGAACTCCCGGTAAGGAAATACATGACCAACCAGGAAACAAATTCTTTAAGCAGATTTTCGCCCGAGCTGCTTCTGGGATAGATGAACGCAGGAGAGTTCCTCCTGGATTCTATTTTACGCACGGCTCGCAAGGGCGAGACATGATTTTCCGAGGAATGATTATTCCCAAAACTAATGAGGTTGCGAATTCCGAGGAACTAATTTCAGTGTGGCGCTCAAGCTATG
>JACCDL010446168.1_pt1 | contig 19549 bp, 11 predicted proteins | sample 7441931 | NCBI WGS metagenome assembly JACCDL01 (sample SAMN15323437, study PRJNA562643) | freshwater metagenome | isolation source: river surface water | place: USA:Blue River Watershed | collected 2017-08-16 | reverse complement strand
GGCACCATGCGTCAATGGTGTAGACGCTGGCTTCGTCCATGCATTCAGCGGCCATCGACAAGCGCCATGCGTCTTTTCTGAGGTCTGCTTCGTGCGGGTAGGACGCTAACAGTTCTTTCAAAAAGGCGTCATCGGCTTGGGGCTGCGCCTCTTTTCTGAAGCAACGCGCCGCCTCGAGCAAACGCGCCCGAATGCGCTCGGACAACTCACGGGTGGCCGCACGCGTGAACGTCATGACCAAAATATCCGCCGGCATCAAGGGACGCGCAAATCGGGTGTCTTCGCTGCCATGGCCCAGCACCAAGCGCACATAGAGGGCAGCGATGGTCCAAGTTTTGCCCGTGCCCGCGCTGGCCTCGATCAAGCGCGAGCCCCACAGCGGAAAACGAATCGCATCCAACTTGGCGGGCACGGCAGATGAATCAGCAAGTTCAGTCATGTGCGAGCGCTTCTTCTTCGGTCTGTTGGTTCGCATACGCCCCGGCCGTCACACACTGGCGGGCCCACTCGTGCAACGGGCCATACACCGCCAAGGCCAACGATTGCAGCGTTTGCCCTTCGGGCCCGGTGGCTGAACACAAGGTCTCAAAGTCTGGGAAAACACGGGCCAAACACATCTCATTGACCTCCACCAGACCGTCCCCGTAGGTGTAGGCATCGTCACCGGCATAGGTCTTTTCAGCGTCCGCCAGCATCTTGAGGCGCGCCGCGGGGTCTTGCACCTCTTTCCCTGCCGACATCACCAAAGCCGTCTTGAAGGGCAAAGGCAAGGGCGCGACTTGCCCTTGCAGCCAAACGGACAGCAGCCCGTCCAGCACCGTACGTGCGGTCTCGGAGGACATGGGCGTGATCTGCAGCACGCCGTCTTGCCCCACCACACGGCCCTGCAATTCATGGCCACTGGCCGCCGCGAGCAGCGACCACAGCCAAGGGCGTAACAGTTTTTCGGGATCTGGGCCCCGTTGTTTCTGAATGGAACGGGTGATTTTGCGGGGCTCCAGCAGCACCCAGGTGCGTTGACCCGATTCGTTTTGACACAGGCCATCCAGCCAGTCGCGCACCTCCACCCCCAAGTGGCTGTGGCCCAGGGCCACGCGCTCAGCAGGCCGCGGAAAGTCTTGCCCCACAGCTGCCCAGGCTTGGGCCATGGCCGTCAAGGTGGCTTGAAGCTCACTTTTTTTCAGTTCCCCAAGACCCTTCATGGGCAAGCCACCGGCGCGCTGCAAGGCCTGCAGTTGCTGCTCTATCGTGGCCTGCAAGGGATGGGCCTCTGTGGGCGCCGGCCAAGCGCGTGTTTGGCTTTGCACCAATTTGTAGTGCTCAAGCGGGTTGTAATCAAAAACCTCGGTGTCGCCGGGCTCGTCTTCTGGGTGCCAAAAGACCACCCCCAAGCGTTCCTTGAAATACGCGGCAACCGGATTTTTGAAAAACCGCTCCAAGCTTTTCACATCCAGAGGCGCCGAGACCTCAAGCGCCCTCAAGGGTGCTGCGACATCCGGCACCCTCAGGGGGGCTGCAACATCCGGCAGGCTAAGGGGTGCCTGCGTGCCAGTGGGCAAAGAAGCAGGCGTCGCCACATGGGCCGCATGGGCTTGCCGCCATTCGCGCGCAAAAGTGGTCAAAGTGCTCTTGGCCTCTGGGCCTGCAGGCTCAAAATAGCGGCGGCTAAAGGGCTGCAGCGGATGCTCTGTGGTGCGGCTGTGCAGCGCGGCTTCGCCCCAAGCCGACGCCATGTAATCGCGCAACTGCGAGACCAGCACCGAGGGCGGTTGCGTGCTGTTGTCGCGTACGCTGCGCCCTGTCCAGCTGATGTATAGGGTACGGCGTGCCGACAACAAGGCCTCGAGCATAAGTTGCCGATCGTCATGCTGGCGTGACCTATCACCGGGACGAAACATCTGACGCGGCGCCATCAAATCAAAATCGCTGCGGTGGCTGCGGCGCGGGTAATCCCCGTCGTTCATGCCCAACAGGCAAACCACCTCGAACGGAATCGCCCGCATCGGCATGAGGGTGCAAAACGTCACCCCACCCGCTCTGAATCGCTGGTTCAAACTGGGCTCTTGCAAGGCATCCATCCAGCCTTGGTGCAAGGCGGGCAAACCCAAAGCAGCCGTCAGCCCGGCTTGTTCACAAGCCCGTTGCCACTTTGGCAAGGCCTCTTCCAATGCCGCCAAAGCCTGGGCGTCGGCTTCGTCCACGGGCTTGAACATGGCCGCCAACAACCCTCGCGCATGCTCGCACCACTCGGCCGGGGTCAAGCGCTCTTGGCTGCGCTGCCACCAGCCGTTCAGGGTGTGAAAAAGGTGCGCCAAACCGCCGGCCAAGGCAGCGTCTAGTCCGCCCACTTCTGCATAAGGCTCAATGCCCTGCCAAGCCGAAGACGCTGACTCCGTCTCGGCATGGAACACCCCTGAGGCGTAGCCCAGCAACATGCGCTGCAGGCCAAACCAAGCCGTATTTTGCTCACCACACGCCGCCAAATCGAGCTGTTCACGCTGCGCCGAGTGCAAACCCCAGCGGATGCCCGCGCCTGTCATCCACTGGGTGAGCTGCGGTAATTTTTCAGCCTCAATGCCAAAGCGCTGCGCGACCGCCGGCACCTCCAGCAGGTCCACCCACTCGCTCAGGCCGAAGCGGTGCGCCGGCAAAGTCAGCAACCAAGCCACGGTCTGAACCAAGGGGCTGCTGGTCTTGGCGCTCAGATCGGCAATGTCAAAAGGGATGTAACGCTTGTCATGGCGCGGGTACTGGCCAAACACCGCGCGAATGGCCGCGGCCATGTCTTGCACATCGGGCACCATGACCACGATGTCTCTGGGCTGCAAGGGCTTGGCGTTTGCCGGCGGGGCTTGCGCCAACATGTCCAGCAACTGGTCATGCAAGACCTCCAGTTCACGCACCGCGCTGTGCGCCACATGAAAAACCACCGAACGGTCTGTCGCGGCCAGCGGCGCATCGTCATGGCGCACCGTCAAGGGCTCTAAATCGCGGATGCGCTGTTGCAGCCGCGTCAGCATGGGGGTGTCTGACGTTTCGACTTGCTCATCAAACAAATCGATGCGCAGCGAGGGAAAAGCGTTTTGCGTGGCCACCGCATCGTCAAACGCATCAAGCTGCCGCACAAAATCGCGCCCTTGCCTGCCCCAGGCGGCCAGCAAGGGATGGGCATGCAAGTGCATGTCTTGTAAATCGATGGCGACAGCCGTGCCGCCCCCTCGCCGCGCCTGCCGCTGCCGCTGGGTGCGAAAGAGTTCGCGCCCCTCCATGATGTCGCCCCAATAAAAGCGGCAAGGGTTGGGCACGGCCAAGATGATTTGACAGTGACGGGCCAAGGCGGACAAGGTCTCTAAAAAAGAGGCTGGCATGTGGCTCATGCCAAACACCACGACGCGCCGTGGCAGTCGCTCAGTGAAATCGCCACCAGTTACTAAATGGGCCAGCACCTGGCGGTGCAAATCGGGTCGGGTGGTGTTGCGCTGCTCAGCGCTCAGCGTGCCCAGCAAAGCGCGCCACAGCTCGGGCTGCCAATGTTGCTCTGGCGGCAACTTCTGGGTCTGGCCCTGGGGGTCGATCAAGACATCTTGACCAAGCGCCCAACTTTGCAGCCAATCGGTGCGGTAGTTTTGGTATTGGTCAAACAAATCGGCCAATTGACTGGCCAATTGCAACAAGCGCGTCTCGTCGATCTGCGGCACCTCGGCGGGCGACAAAAGACCGTCGGGACAGAGATAGCGCGCCAGCGGGCCGAACTCAGGCCGGGCCAACAAGCTCGGCAACAAGGGCATGAGTCGCCAAGTCATGGGCAGCTTGTCCAGCGGAGACTCTCTGGGCACAGCCTGTGAGCCCAAGACATGTCGGTACGCCCGCCAAATGAAGCGCCCCGGCAGCTCGACTTTGGCCGCCGAGCAGACCCCCAATTGCTGGGCTTGGGTCATCTTGAACCACTCGGCCATGCCGCTGCTCTGGACCAAAATGACCTCTTCTTCCAGCGGGTCCAAAGGATGCTGGTTTTGCCACGCCAACACGGTTTGAGCCAACTCCTCGGACCGATTGCCGTGCAAGACAATAAAGCCAGACTTCAAGGGTTGGGAACGGGACAGCGCGGACATGGGGACAAGTGAGGTGGCGGTGTCAACGGAGGTCGGTCGCGTATTTAGAAACAGTCAATCGGTGGCCCCCACAGGGGGCGAACAAGGAGCATTGTTCATCAAAAAACACCGCCCTCAGGCATGTCCACTTAAAAATGAAAAAAGCGCCGCAAGCGGCGCTTTTTTTCAGGGGTACAAGACCTGATCATTAGGCCTGATCAACAGACCAGATCAATACGCCTGACCCAACTGACCCAAGATGGCTGGGTTTTCCAGTGTCGAGATGTCTTGCGTGATCTCTTCGCCTTTGGCCAGCGAACGCAACAGACGGCGCATGATCTTGCCGGAACGGGTCTTGGGCAAGTTCTCACCAAAGCGAATGTCTTTGGGCTTGGCGATCGGGCCGATTTCTTTGGCAATGTGGTCGCGCAATTGCTTGGCGATGGCCTTGCCCTCTTCGGTGTTGGGCAAAGAACGCTTCAACACCACAAAGGCGCAGATGGCTTCACCGGTGGTGTCATCGGGGCGGCCCACCACGGCGGCTTCGGCCACCAACTCGGTGCAGCTGACCAAGGCCGATTCGATTTCCATGGTGCCCATGCGGTGACCCGACACGTTCAACACGTCGTCAATGCGGCCGGTGATGGTGAAGTAACCGGTCTTTTCGTCACGAATCGCGCCGTCACCTGCCAAGTAGTACTTGCCTTTGAAATCGTCGGGGTAATACGACTTTTTGAAACGCTCAGGGTCGCCCCAGATGTTGCGAATCATGGAAGGCCATGGCCGTTTGACGACCAAGATACCGCCTTGGCCATTGGGCATGTCTTCACCTGTTTCGCTGACGATGGCCGCTTGAATGCCGGGGAAAGGCAAGGTGCAAGAACCGGGCACCATGGGCGTCACGCCAGGCAAGGGGGTGATCATGTGACCACCGGTCTCGGTTTGCCAGAAGGTGTCGACAATCGGGCAGCGGCTGCCGCCCACGTGCTCGTAGTACCACTCCCACGCGGCGGGGTTGATGGGCTCGCCCACTGAGCCCAGCAAACGAAGGCTCGACAAGTTGTAGCTCTTGGGGTGCACGGTATCGTTGGCTTCTGCGGCCTTGATGAGCGAGCGGATGGCGGTGGGCGCGGTGTAGAAAATCGAGACCTTGTGGTCTTGAATCATCTTCCAGAAGCGACCGGCATCGGGGTAAGTGGGCACGCCTTCGAACACGATCTCGGTGCCGCCCAAAGCCAATGGGCCGTAGGTGATGTAGCTGTGGCCGGTGACCCAGCCGATGTCGGCGGTGCACCAGAACACGTCGTCTTGCTTCAAGTCGAAAGTCCACTTGGTGGTCAAAGCGGCATGCAACATGTAACCGCCGGTGCTGTGCTGCACGCCTTTTGGTTTGCCTGTAGAACCCGAGGTGTACAACAAGAACAAGGGGTGCTCAGCGCCCACCCACTCTGGCTCGCAGGTGGTGGCTTGTTTGTCGGCCACATCGGCCATCCAGACATCGCGGCCGGCTTTCATGGCGATCTCAGCGCCCGAACGCTTGACCACCAAGACGTTGCGAATGCTGTCGCAACCGCCCAAGGTCAGGGCTTCGTCGACGATGGATTTCAATGGCAATTGCTTGCCACCGCGCACTTGGTGGTCAGCGGTGATGACGGCCACGGCGCCGGTGTCTTCAATGCGGTCACGCAGCGATTGGGCAGAGAAGCCCCCGAACACCACCGAGTGGGTCGCGCCAATGCGGGCACAGGCTTGCATGGCGGCCACGCCGTCAATCGACATCGAGATGTAGATGACCACACGGTCGCCTTTTTTGATGCCCAAGCTCTTCAGCGCATTGGCGTATTGGCAGGTTTTGGCCAACAACTGGCTGTAAGTGACTTTGGTGACTTCGCCGCCATCGGCCTCAAAAATGATGGCGGTTTTATCGCCCAAGCCTTTTTCAATGTTGCGGTCCAAGCAGTTGTAAGAAGCATTCAGCGTGCCGTCTTCAAACCACTTGAAAAATGGTGCATTGGACTCGTCCAAGACCTTGGTGAAAGGGGTCTTCCAGGAGATCAGTTCTTTGGCCAAACGGCCCCAGTAACCTTGGTAGTCCGTCTCGGCTTCTTTGCAGAGCGCTAGGTAAGCGTCCATGCCGGCGATGTGTGCTTTTTTGACAAAGTCTGCACTGGGTTGGTAAATCGTGGCGCTCATCTGATTTGTCTCCTGAATGACATGGCGATTTAAAACTGACGCAAATGTCAGGCTTGGCTCTTACAAAGCACTGACTGACATCAGACTTGCACGGGAGTGGGCTGAAATGGGCCGTCTACCGCCTAAAATCCGTCTTGAGCTGAAGTCTAGGATTTCAGCCAACTTTCTGGAACCCGCATGTCAAAAAATTCCCCATCTTCTAAAGGCCCAATGAACTCTTTGAGCAGCTTCATTTTTGCCAGCCGTTGGCTGCAACTGCCCTTGTATTTGGGCCTGATCGCCGCCCAAGCGGTGTACGTCTACCATTTTTGGGTGGAGTTGGTGCACTTGCTCGAGGCGGCCTTTGGCAGCGAAACTGCCCTGCAAGCCTTGATCACCAGCATTGGCTACAAAGCCTCGGCGCCCATCACCTCCCTCAATGAGACGGTGATCATGTTGGTGGTGCTGGCCTTGATCGATGTGGTCATGATCTCCAACCTGTTGATCATGGTCATCGTGGGGGGTTACGAGACCTTTGTCTCGCGCCTGAACTTGCAAGACCACCCCGACCAACCTGAGTGGCTCGACCATGTGAATGCTTCCGTACTCAAAGTGAAGTTGGGCACCGCCATCATCGGCATCAGCTCGATCCACCTGCTCAAGACCTTCATCAACGCCGCCAACTACGATGAAAAAGTGCTGATGTGGCAAACCATCATCCACATCGCCTTTTTGTTGAGTGCCATCGCCATTGCCTATGCAGACCGCTTGATGTCGCACCACGACAAAGCTGCGCATTGAGCGGCCGCAGCATCAGCCCCATTCATTCGACCTGTTTTTGACTCTTTACCAATCGACACACCATGAGCACCTCGATCAAACAAAGCGACCTCATTGAATCGGTGGCCGCCGCGCTGCAGTACATCAGCTATTACCACCCCGCGGACTACATCGCGCACTTGGCCAAGGCCTATGAACGCGAACAAAGCCCGGCCGCCAAAGATGCGATCGCACAAATTTTGACCAACAGCAAAATGAGCGCTATCGGGCACCGCCCCATTTGCCAAGACACCGGCATCGTGAACGTGTTTTTGAAAGTGGGCATGGACGTGCGCTGGGAAGGCTTTACTGGCAGTCTGGATGACGCGGTGAACGAAGGCGTGCGCCGTGGCTACAACCACCCCGACAACACCCTGCGCGCCTCGGTGGTGTCTGACCCCCACTTCAACCGCAAAAACACCAAAGACAACACCCCGGCCGTGATCTTCACCGAGATCGTGCCCGGCAACACCGTCGAAGTGACCGTGGCCGCCAAAGGCGGCGGCAGTGAAAACAAATCCAAAATGATCATGCTCAACCCCGGCGACAGCATCGTCGATTGGGTCTTGAAAACCGTGCCCACCATGGGCGCAGGCTGGTGCCCACCCGGCATGTTGGGCATTGGCATTGGCGGCACCGCTGAAAAAGCCGTGTTGATGGCCAAAGAAAGCCTGATGGACGACTTGGACATGTACCAATTGCTCGAAAAATCGAGCAAGGGCGAGAAGCTCGACAACGTCGAAGAGATGCGTCTAGAGCTCTATCACAAGGTCAACGCTCTGGGCATTGGCGCGCAAGGCTTGGGTGGCCTGACCACTGTGCTCGACATCAAAATCAAGATGTACCCCACCCATGCTGCAAGCAAGCCTGTGGCCATGATTCCCAATTGCGCGGCCACCCGCCACGCGCACTTTGTGCTGGACGGCTCGGGCCCCACTTACCTGGAAGCGCCCTCGCTCGACCTGTGGCCCAACGTGAACTGGACCCCCAACACCCAGACCAGCCAACGGGTCGATCTGAACACCCTGACCCCTGCCGAAGTGGCCAACTGGAAACCCGGTCAAACCTTGCTGTTGAACGGCAAAATGCTGACCGGCCGCGATGCCGCGCACAAGCGCATTCAAGACATGCTGGCCAAGGGCGAGCCTTTGCCCGTGGACTTCAAAAACCGCGTCATCTATTACGTGGGCCCGGTCGATCCCGTGGGCGACGAAGCCGTGGGCCCTGCCGGCCCGACCACGGCCACCCGCATGGATGGTTTCACTGAAATGATGTTGGCCAAGACCGGCCTGATCGCCATGATTGGCAAAGCCGAGCGCGGCCCAGTGGCCATTGAGGCCATCAAAAAACACAAGTCGGCTTACCTCATGGCGGTGGGCGGTGCGGCTTATTTGGTGTCGAAAGCCATCAAACACGCCAAAGTGGTGGGCTTTGCCGACATGGGCATGGAAGCCATTTACGAGTTTGACGTGGTCGACATGCCCGTGACGGTGGCAGTGGACGCCGGCGGCACCAGCGCCCACATCACTGGCCCGACAGAGTGGCAAAAACGCATTGCCACGGGTGAGTTCAAAGGCATCGGCGTTAACGCGGGCTAACTCAGTGCAGCGGCGATGACCGATGGCCATCGCCCTCACCTCCTCCATGATCGACTCCCCCATCGGCGTTTTTGACAGCGGCATTGGCGGTCTCAGCATCTTGCAGTCGTTGCAAAGTGCTTTGCCCGCCGAACACTTTGTCTATTGGGCCGACAGTGGGCACGCGCCCTACGGAGAAAAGACCGATTTGTTTGTGCGTCAGCGCAGCCTGGCCATCACCCAGCACCTGATCGACAAACACCACATCAAAGCCCTGGTGGTGGCCTGCAACACCGCCACGGCGGCGGCCATCCATGTGCTGCGCGAGCAATACCCTCAGTTGATTTTGGTGGGGGTCGAGCCAGCCCTGAAACCGGCTCTGAAGATCAGCGAAACCGGGCACATAGGTGTGATCGGCACCCGAGGCACTTTGGGCAGTGACAAATTTCAGCGGCTGCTCATGAGCGTGCAATCGCCGACAAATGTAGCCAACCCAACACCTGACACAAATCCATCCAGCACCCGTTTCACGGTTCAGCCTTGCAATGGTTTGGCCTTGGCGATTGAACAAAGCACCCATGCCGATTCAGCCGAGGCCAGCCAACAACGCATTGCCGACTTGTTGCGGACCTACACCCAAGCCATGGGAACCTTTGGCAAAGAGGCCGGCCAAATCGACACGCTGGTGTTGGGCTGCACCCACTATGTCTTTGCAGAACCGGCATTGCGCAGCTTGCTCGGGCCCGATGTCCATTTGGTCTCAACCGGCGATCCCGTGGCCCGGCAAACACGTCGCCTGCTTGAAGCCGCTTCGCTGTTGCGCCGGGGGCCTGCTCCCCACGCTCTTTCAGCCCGCATGCAACTCATGACCAATGGCGATTTGGCGGGCCTGCAAGCGGCAGCAGCGCGTTGGCTGGGTCTGCCCCACGCGGCCTGCCAGCGCAGTGACTTTCAGGTTTGATCGGATTTTGGGCCTAGGGCCATGCGGCGACCGCGCTCTAAATTGACGGGCATCAGCAGCAACAAGCCCAGCACAAACATCAAGGACGTGACCCCGATGGCCATGCGCTGGTTGCCATCGCTCAGCCAAGTGATCAGGCCATAACCCAAAGGCCCGACGATGCTGGCCAAGCGAATCGCAAATGTCCACAAGCCAAAAAACTCACCCAAGCGTTCTGGCGGCGCCAACAAGCCCGCCATGGCACGACCCGATGACTGGCTAGACCCCATGCACACGCCCGCAATCCCAGCGGCCCACCAGAACTGTTCTTTGCTGGTGGACAGTGCGGCAATCACACAGGTCACTGTCCAGCCGATCAAGGTCAAAGACAAAGCCAATTTATGCCCCAAGCGATCTTGGGCATAACCAAAGGCAAAGGCGCCTGCAAAAGCCGCGCTGTTCAAGACAAAGATCAACACCATGGTTTCTTGCGGCTTGAAACCAATCACCTGCTCGGCATAAATGGCCGCCAAAGCAATGGCCACCGCCACACCTGCCTGATAGGCCACGGCGCAGGCCATGAGTTGGATGAAATCTTGGTAAGGACGCGCGTCTTTGAAGGTGCGCCGAAGTGCGCTCAGACTCTGCAAAAAACCAACGGCTGGTGCATTGGTTTGCGGCGGCGAATGCTCTTTCAACAGGGCAAAAGTCACACAGGCCGCAGCGCCATAGACGGCTGCCGTGATCCACATCGTGACCGGCACAAATTGGCTGCCGGACTCACCCCGGGCTTGCGCCGCCAAGACATAAGCCAAACACAAGCCCAAGGTCAGCATGCCGCCGATGTAGCCCAATCCCCAACCCCAACCACTCACGCGCCCCATGGCTTCGGGTCGCGCGAGCTCGGGCAAAAAGGACGCCGTCAAGGACTCGCCATAAGAGAAAAATGTATTGGAGAGGACCAACAGCACCAGGCCCAAAACGATTTGCCCTGGGCCCACTGACGACAAAGCCGCCGTGCTGATGACGCAGGCCCCGGTGAACCACATGAGCAAACGTTTTTTGCCCGCCACACGGTCTGCCCAAGCGCCTAGACCGGGCATGGTCAACATGACAATCAAATAAGAGAGGCTGAGGCCCGAGGTCCAAGCCAAAGTGGCCCAACTCGCCCCTTCGGCCACGGCACCCACAAAGTAGGCCGAAAAAACCGCCGTGATGACCACGGTGGCATAACCCGAATTGGCGAAGTCGTACATCGCCCAACCCCACACCTCGCGCCCTCTGACGCCAGGCTGGAGTGCATCGCGAGAGAAAAAGGCGGCCATGAGGTCAGGTTTTAGTGCAAGTGCCGTGGGCGACGACCACCACCGTGGCCACTGCCGTTCCCACCTGAGCCACGCGGGGGTTTGCCGAGCTCTAGCGAGCTGACCAGGTTGTCAAACCGTTGGCTAAAGAGCTTGTCAATTTCAGCCACAACGCCTGACAACTCAGAGCCATCGAAATGGCGCTCCATCATGTTCACGACATCGTGGATCAACAAATCGCGTTGGGCTTGCATGATGGCGGCCGGATCGGGGCCGACAAACAGCATCACAAAATCGTCACGCGACTCGGCTCCATTGGCTTCGTCTTCGTCATCAAATTCGGTGTCGTAAAAAGTGACTTCAATCTGGGTGCCGGCGGATGACAACTCGTTGAGGTTCATGCACAGGTCTTCCATGACCATGCGAAAGTCGTCATCGCCCTTGACCGTCCAGCAAAGTTGCAAGCGGTTCTGGTTGGTGTCAAAACGAATGCCGGGTTCTTCTTCGTAGAGGCTGGGTGCGCCGTCGCTCAGTGAACGGGCGCCCGCGTAATGCCAGAGCGGCTTGAGCGCTTCTTGAATCGCCTTGATGTCGGTGCCCGGTTTGATCGGCACATCACCATGCACATGAATTTCAAGCGGAGCGTTGTCGTTTTTCATGAGGGTGCTTCAATGTCTGTGGTGCCCCGAGCCGGAATCGAACCGGCACGCCCGTTATTCACGAAGCAACGGATTTTAAGTCCGGTGTGTCTACCGATTTCACCACCGGGGCAGAGACGCTATTGTGCTTGATAAAAGCTTCTGTTTTTGGCTTCAGCTGATCTGCAGGTTTTGCATGGCCAAGATGAAAAGTGTGATCACGCTGATATAGCCGACCAACCAAAAAAGTGACCGAAACAAGGCTTTGTCGGCGACATAACACGCCACATAAGCCACTCGCGCGGCGACAAAAAGAACCGCCAACAGATCGACCACGGTCGGGTCAACGCCCGTCAACAATGCCAACACCACCCCGACCGCAAAAAATGGGAACGCCTCAAAGCAATTGGCTTGGGCCGCATTGGCGCGGGCTCTGAATCCGCTCTGCTCGGCCATCCAGGCGCGGGGGTCGTGGTTGTTGTAGCTTTTGGCTCCTGCTTTGGCGATGCCCGCGCACACCACAGGCATGACACCCGCTATCAACACACATGCGTAAGAAATCACCATTTCAGTCTCCCTTGAAAGCCAACAAAAAAGCCACTGAGGTTCAGTGGCTTGGGATGTCTTGAACAGGTGTGCGCCTGTTCAAAAGACTTTAACCGCCCTTTTTGGAGCGCTTGCCCGGATTTTTCTTGTTGCGGGTTGCCACACCGCGCTCCAAACTCACGCGTTGACCACGGCCATGGGTCGGCAAGGTCACGCCCGGCAGGGTGGGCAGCGGAGGGGTGAATTTACGGTCTGCTTCGGTCACAATTTTGTTGCCCATCACTGGCTCCAGATAAATAATGCAAACCGATATTAAGCCACAAGAATGGCCCATTTTGAGCAGCGAACCCCGCAAGTGACCCTCGATTTGAGAGGGAAGCGGCAAGAACTGACGATAAACTGCCTTGATGGAGTTCACCACTGTCCTGATCGTGGCTTATTTCGCCTTGTTGGCGCTCACCCTGCTCAAGCGGGGGGGCACCATCGAAGGGCCTTGGTTGTTTTTCTTCCGTGCCTTTTTCCCCAACTGGAAGTTCTACCACGGCATCAACCCAGCGCCACGTTTGTATGTGCGAGGCCAAACGGCTGACGGAACTTGGTCAGATTGGCGCTTGGTCTACCCCCGCTTGCCCCTGAAATGGGGGCACCTGCTGCACAACCCCGCCGTGAACTTGGCGCTGACCCACCAAAACTTTATCGACCACTTGGCCAACGACATCAACAGCCTGCCAGACGGCGCCGATATCCAAGAAAAAGTGACATACCAATTGGTCAGCCAACTGGCCCTGCAAGCTTTGCAAGGGGGACGCTGGGGCGATCAAGCCATGCTGCCCTCCTGTGCACAAGAGGCGACCGACAATGCAGCGGCTTTGGCGTTTTGCGCATACCAGTTTGAAATTCGCATGGAACAGCCGGGCAGCCACACCAGCGATCTCATGCTGCAATCGCCCAGGACAGCGACATGACGCTGGCCCTGGCCGTTCGTGCTTTTGAGTGTTTGTTGGGCTGGAGCTTGTTGCTGCAAACCCTGGAGTACCTGCGCATTCAAAAGATGGATCGCATCGGCGTGTGGCCGCTATTGCAGCGCGAAATACCGCCTCGCCCCGCGTGGCTGAAATCATTGCTGAGCACCTTGCTCATGCCTGCTCCCTACTCTGCCTTGTTGGTTTTGCGCGGTTTTTTGGCCGTGGGCTTGATCTTGGGGCAGATTGAAGGGGGCGGTGCGCTGCTGCTGTTTGTGCTGGCCTTGCTGCTGCTGTTGCGATGGCGGGGAGCCTTCAATGGGGGCAGCGATTTCATGACCCTGGTGGCCCTGTCCGGCTTGTTGCTGGCGCATGGGGTGGGCCACTTCACCGACAACGTCACCGGTTGGCGCGCCGGCTTTTGGTACATCACCCTGCACACCATCAGCTCTTATTTTGTGTCGGGATGGGTCAAGTTGTTGCGACCTGAATGGCGCTCTGGCCGGGCCATGACCCTCTTTTTAGACACCGGCGTTTATGGGCCACTGCCCGAGCGGAGTGTGTTGCGTCACCCCATCTTGGCCCGCTTGGGCGCTTGGTCGTTCACGGTTTGGGAAGGCTGCTTCCCGCTGGCCCTGTTGAATGTGCGATGGGCCTGGCTGTTTTGCAGCGTCGCCGCCCTCTTTCACTTGTTGGTGTTTCGGTTTTTTGGCTTGAACCGCTTTTTTTGGGCATGGCTCAGCACATTTCCAGCCGTGATTTACTGCGCGGGTGCCACTTGGTAAACGGCTGATGGCGCAGACAAAAAGGTCGAGACGACAGCACCCTGCCGCCCCGACCCTCTGGCCGTCACTTGGCTTTAAATCAACGCGTGGCTCACCACCAAGTTTTGGTTGATCAACAACTGCGCGTTGTCGCTCACCACGTTGCTGTACACGTTGTAGCTCTCCCCTCCATGCGTGGCCGTACCCGTCAACGCCCACGGCGACAAGGTGTTGATCGCCGCCGCCGACTCGGTGATGGTCACCGTGCTGCTGCCGCGCGCCACCGACCCACTGCCGTCCATCACCATTTGGTGTGAAGTGCTCGCGCGCGTCACATCGGCCGTGTTGCTGAAGCTCCAGCCACTGCCCGCGTTGAACAAGTTGATGCCTGCATCCAACACATCCGCCGTGCTCAGCTTCACGCTGTTGCCCCCGTAGCTGCCCAAGTCCACCTTGTCGATCGTGCTGGTGCCCAGCTTGGTGAAGTCCATCGCTTGGCCATAGTTGGACAACGACAAAGTGTCCACCCCGGCGCTGCTGGTGGTCATCGAGGCGATCTGCCCGCTATCGCCCACCACCACATTGACCACTTGTGTACTGACTGCGCTGGTTTGCTCCACGCCCACAGTGTTGTAAAACTTCACCGAAAGCGCATGGCTGCCTGCGCCCAGCTGGGGTACGTTGATCTTGAGGAATTGGTCTGCTGCAAAGATTGAATATTGTTCAGCAATGAGGTTGGCCCCATCAAACACCTTGACCACCCCCTGTTGGGCAAACTCCAGCTTGCAGCTGAGCACCAAGAAAGGATCTTCGGTGCTGCCGCCTGCGGCCAAGTTGCCCGTCAGTGCGCCTTGGTTGTCGCTCAAGGTGGTGACCGTCGCAAAGTTGTCCACGACAGCATCCACCTCCAGCCCAAAGCGGGCGCTGGAGGCGCCCGTGTTGGCGCCGCTCTCGACCCTGAAGCTCAAGCTGTGAAACCCCTCGCTCAAGGCGGTGGTGGGCACAAAGTTCCAGCTTCTGCCGTTGACCACCATGGTGCCGGCCAGGGCTTGCGTGCCGTCGTAGGCCACCAAGGTTTCGCCGCTGCCCAAATTGGCACTCAAGGTGCCCCACACACCGGGGGTGGTGTCTTTGGTGACCAAGCTCTTAAGAGGGTCGGCCACGCTTTGACCGGGCAGCAACTGAGCGCCGTAGGCAAAGGCGCCCGAGGTCTCCACTGCGCCCGAGACCGTGACCAACTGGGTGGGCTGTGTGCCCACAATGGTGACGCTTTGGCTGCTGCCGGCGGCGCCCACTTGGCCCACTTCGTTAGTCACTTTGGCGGTGATGGCGTGGCTGCCCAGACCCAAGCCCGCTTGGCTGAATGTCCAAAGGGTGCTGGTGCTTGTGGCAAAGCCCAACAACACATCACCGTCATACACGCCCAGCTTTTGTCCCGCCGCCAAGGCGGTGGTCAAATTGCCCGTGACCTGCAACATGCTGACACCAGCGCTGCCAGAGTCGAAGGCCGAGAGCACATGGGCCGTGGGGGCCGCGCCCGGGATGCTGAGCCACTCGGTGGCGGTGGCCTTGATGACGCTGCCGTCCAAGCTCTCCACCCGCACCATCATCGTGTGCGCGCCAGCGGCCAAGGCTTTGCCCGCGGGCACCGTGAAGGTCCAAGCGCCAGTGGCCGTGTTGGTGATGGTGGCGTTGCCCAAGTAGATGTTGCCGTCGTACACCGCCAGCCGCTCGGTCGCCCCCAGGTTGGTGCCCAAGGTGCCGCTCAAGGTAGGCGTGGTGTCGCTGGCGTAGTTGGCGCCCGACTTCAGGCCGCTGGTGTTCACGGTTTGCACCAAGTCTCCGCTGAGCGTGGCCGCCACCGTGACCCCAGGCGCAGCGGCCAAGGCCAGCTCAGACTGGAAGCCGCTCATGCTGGTGCCCGACAAATACACCTTGGCTTGGGCCAAAGTTCCAAAGATGGGGTTGCCAGTGAACTTGATGCTGTCAATGGGGTAGAAATCACCCAAATCAACTTGCCAATAACGCAGGCCATTGACGAAACCGTCGTTATAAAGGTAAGCCGAGCCCCAGAAGGTGGAGCCATCGACAGCTGCCGAAGCGGACAAATTACCTTGAATTGCCGCAGTCCATCCCTGCCCCGCTGTGGGTTTGCCCAAGGCCACGTTCACCCCGCCGCTCATCACCTCCACCTCGGACATGGACAGGAAAGCGGTGCTTGATGGCATATCGCGCGCCACCATCACGTAACGCACCGATTGGGGCGTTTGCGTGAGGGTGCCTGTGTCCACACTCAAGGTGATGTCGGAGTTTTGCACCAAGGCGGTGATCGCATTGGACGTCGTGCCCGACAAGGCCGTGACGGTGTTGACCACCTTGGCCGTCAAGTTGTGGCTCTGATAGGTCAGTGCGGGGGTGGTGTAGCTCCAGTCCTTGCCAAGCGCCGTGGCTGTGCCCAACAAGGTGCTGCCATCAAAGATCTGCACCACCTCTCCCGATTTGAGCATGGCGGACAAGGTGCCGTCGAGTTTCAAGGTGGTGTCGTCTGTGCTGTTGCCACTGACCAAGACGCCGGTTTGCGCGCCCTCGTTGTCGGTTGCGCTGGTGATCGAGACCAAGGTGTCTGGGGCGGTGGCCTCGGCAATGCGCAAAATCTGGCTCTGGGCCAAACGAACGGAGCCCGTCAATTTGTCCTCCACGGTCACTTTGACCAAGTGGTTGCCCCGTGGCACGTTGCTCAGGTTGTAACTCCAGTTGGTGCCGGTGACGCTGGCCTCGCCCAAATAGACTTCGTTCAGATACACACCAACCCGCTCATTGCCCGTGGCGCTGAGCGCCACACCCAGTTTGCCGCTGACAGTGGCTGCTGTTTCCGAGGTGAACACGCTTTGCGGCACATTGAATGCCACAGTGTTGACGCCGGTGCCGCCCATCAGTGGTGACATTTGTCCGACAAAGATGGCGCCATTGGTGCCGCTTTGCAAAGCGCTCAAGCTGGGGTTGGCGGCCATGCTTTGGTTGGACACATAGGCCCAAGTGCCTGGATCGGGTTTGCCCAGGGTGATGCTGCTGACTTCGTAAGCTGCTCCCAAATCGACCTGAATCCAGCCCTCGCTGGTGGCTGCAGCGGTGGTGTAGCCGGTTTCCGGAAACCTGGGGTTGTAGGTCACGGCAAATTGCGGGTTGGATGAGCCGTTGATCGAGACAGGCACCTTAGAGGGGTCACTGGTCGTCCAGGTAATGCCCGGCAAGTCGCTGAGCACCGTGGAGTTGGGGCTCAAGATGCGGATATAACCCACATCGAACACCTCGGGCGAGCTGACGGCCCCTTGGTGCACCATGATGTAACGCACAAACTGGGCCCCCTTTGCAGAGCTGCCTTGCGGTGCGATGGCGAAATCGCTCAACGCTTGCACCAACACGGTGGAGTTGAGCGAGGCGCTGGCCAAGCCCGAAGAGGTGTTGATCACGCGGGCGCTCATGGCGTGAGAGCCGACAGCCAAGGGGTTGGACGCTGTGAGGGCGTAAGACCAAGTGGCACCACTGGTTGTGGCGGTTCCTAAGTAGGTGCTGCCATCAAAGATTTGCAACACCTCGCCGTTGGCCAAGGCCGCGCTCAGACCGCCACTGATCAGCAGCGTGCTGTCGTCGGTGCTGGTTTGCGAGGCCACTGCACCGCTGCTGTTGCCAGCCCTGTACAAGGTGCCTGTGGTGTTGGCACTGGTGTCGTCGGTCACTGAGATGGACGCGACAAAGGTGGTGGGCGTGCCCGCGGGGCTGACGATTTGCACGTTTTGAGCGCGGGACAAACTGGCCACGCCCGTGGCGATGTTCTCTAAACGCGCTTCCAGCGCATGCATGCCGGGCACAAAATCACTGGCCGAATAGCGCCAAGCGCTTCCCGAAAGCGTGGCGTAGCCCAGCAGCACCCCTCCGTCATAAATGGCCACACGCTCTTTAGCGGGGTCAATTGAGGCCCCCAAAATACCCGCCAATTCCAGTGAATTGTCTGTAGTGGCAACCGAGGTGGCGCTGTTGCCATTGGCCAGCAAGTTGCCTTGGATGTCACCGGCGTCGACCACCAAGGTGTTCCATACCAAACTTGAAATTTGAACAGTGACTGGAATACCCAGAAATGGGCTAGACAGTTGTGTATTGGGGTTCTCCACTCGCGCCGTGAAGGTGTGAGGGCCCATCGTCAAGGGAGTGGTCGGCGTGAATGTCCACAAAGTGTCTTGGACAATGGCTTCACCCAGCAAACTTTGACCATCATAAATTTTGACGGCTTCACCCCAACCCAAGGGTTTGCTGAGCGTGCCATTTAAGGTGGGCGTGGTGTCGTCGGTGCTGGTGCCCTGCGCAACAAATGAGGCTGAATTGATGTTGTAGGCATTGCCTGCGGTGGCACTGGAATCATCGGTCACGACCAAACTGGTTACCACGGCTGTGGGTACATCGGGAGACAAGATGCTGACTTCAAATGCAGCCTCGATGCGCGTGTTGGTACCCGCACTGTCTTGCAACTTGATGCGTAATTTATGAACATTGCTTGACAGAGGATTGGTCACCGCGAAAGACCACGTGCCATCAGATCCCACTGTCGCTTCGCCCAAATAAACATCGGTGCTGCTGTAAACAGCAAGGCGTTCACCCGCCAACAAGCCCGTGCCCAACTTACCCGTCAGTGTCGGGGTTAGGTCGGCGGTGGTGATCACCGTGTCTGAGTAGGTGGTGACCGCAGTGCTGGTGCTCGTCGGGCCAAAGGTCACAACGCCCAAGGTGTCTTTTGCCGCCGCAACGCTGCCCTTGCCACTGAGACTGCCCACGCTGGAAGACGCCAGAAAAATGTTGGCGTTTCGATAAGTTGAAAAGTCTGCAGCGTATGGGGTAAAGCTCACACTGTCGACCGCATAGTCCGCACCCAAATCCACTTGCCACCATTGCATGACCGACGGGGTATCACTGCTGCCAGAAGAGTAAAAAGAGCTCGTACTGCCGTCCACGGCTTGGCCCGCCGGGGATGTGCTCGTGGCGGCATAAGCCGTGGTAGCTTTACCCTGCGCCACATTGACGCCACCACTCATGACTTGAACTTCGTTGAACACCAACCAAGCGCCAGTGCCGCCCTGCCGGGCCACCATCACATAACGTGCCATCCTGGGGATGGGCAAGATTTGAGTCGATGTGCCATTGTCTGCCACCAGGCCGAAGGAGTTCAAGGTTTGAATGAGCGCTGTACTGCTGGGAACTGCAGCGATTTGTGATGAATTGGCTGACGGGTTGACCACCTTGGCAGTGAACACATGGCTTCCGGTGCCAAGAGCGTTGGCACTGGCCACGTCAAAGGTCCAAGTGCGGTTGACGGTATCCACCGTGGTGGCGTTGCCCAACAAGAGCCCGTTGTCAAACACCTGAATCCGCTCGCCAGCCAGCAATGTGCCGCTGTAAGCGCCACTGAACTTGGGCGTGGCATCGTCCGTGCTGGAACCGGAGGCCACAGCACCCGCGCTGTTGGTAATCAACCCAATGCCAGTGGTCGAACTGACATCATCGGTTACCACCAAACTGGTCACTGCGGCTGTGGGTACTTCGGCAGACAAGATACTGACTTCAAAGGCAGTTTCAAGGCGGGTGCTGGTGCCCGCACTGTCTTGCAACTTGATGCGCAATTTATGCAAGCCTGTCGACAAGGGGCTGGTCACCACATAGGTCCACGCGCCATCGGATCCCACTGTC
>JACCDL010992449.1_pt1 | contig 19596 bp, 20 predicted proteins | sample 7441931 | NCBI WGS metagenome assembly JACCDL01 (sample SAMN15323437, study PRJNA562643) | freshwater metagenome | isolation source: river surface water | place: USA:Blue River Watershed | collected 2017-08-16 | reverse complement strand
CCTCTTACGACTTTATTTTACCGAGCATGGAGAAGCAGTTAAATTACTGGTTAACACCTGCTTATTTGGAAAAATTAACCATTAAAAAAGCCTTATTAGGCAACGATGCAGGCCTTTTAGGAGCTGCGTCACTTTGTTTTTAAGATAAACAGCCTTGGACAAACCAATTAGAATGGAATTTGTTTGATAAATTCAACTTTAATTCTAATCTTTGCATCGTTTTTGAACACCAAAATAATATTAAAATGTCAGATATTGCAGAAAAAGTAAAGAGCATCATCGTTGAAAAATTAGGTGTAGAAGCATCAGAAGTTACTCCTGAGGCATCTTTCACAAACGATTTGGGAGCTGACTCTCTAGACACAGTTGAGTTAATCATGGAATTCGAAAAAGAATTCTCTGTTTCTATTCCAGATGATCAAGCGGAGAACATCCAAACAGTAGGCCAAGCTATTTCTTATTTGGAAGAGAACGCAAAGTAATCGAAGCAACCATAAAAATTATGTCAATTGGTAAACAGTAATCAGGTGGATTTTTCCATAGGATTTCTCGAACTAATTGACATTTTTTATTTTAAGCAGATTCATAAATAACAAGAATATGGAGTTAAAACGAGTAGTTGTCACGGGCTTAGGCGCCCTAACCCCCATCGGGAACACAGTTAGTGAATATTGGGATGGATTAAAAAACGGCGTAAGCGGTTGTGGACCCATCACAAAATTCGATGCGGAAAAATTCAGAACTCGTTTTGCTTGTGAATTAAAGAACTTCAAGGTAGAAGATTTTATTAATGCTAAAGAGGCTCGTAAAATGGATCCATTCACTCAATACGCTGTAGTGGCGGCTGATGAGGCCATCGCTGATGCGAATTTTGACATGGAAACCTTGAATAAAAACAAAGTAGGCGTTATCTGGGGATCAGGTATTGGTGGTTTAAAGACTTTTGAAGACGAAATGATCTATTTCGGACAAGGAGACGGAACACCTAAAATCAATCCATTCTTTATCCCTAAGATGATTGCAGATTCATCTTCTGGCCAAATCTCTATCCGCAACGGATTCCGTGGCCCTAACTACGTCACTGTTTCCGCTTGTTCTTCAGCGAACAACGCAATCATTGATGCTTTCAACTACATTCGTACCGGACGTATTAACGTATGTGTAACGGGTGGTTCAGAAGCGCCTGTGACCATTGCTTCAGTAGGGGGTTTCACTGCAATGCACGCCATGTCTACGCGTAATGATGATCCAGCAACGGCATCTCGTCCTTATGACGTTGATCGCGATGGTTTCGTGGTAGGAGAAGGTGCAGGCGCCCTCATTTTAGAAGAATACGAACACGCTAAAGCGCGTGGCGCGAAAATATATGCTGAGTTAATCGGTGGAGGTTTTTCTTCTGATGCACACCACATTACAGCACCACACCCAGAGGGCTATGGCGCTTTATTATCGATGATCGATGCCTTAGAAGATGCTAACATCAAGCCTGAAGAGGTTGATTACGTGAATACACACGGTACATCCACTCCAATTGGTGATCCACAAGAGATTAAAGCGATCGTCGATTGTTTTGGAGAGCACGCTTATAAGTTAGCCATCTCTTCGACGAAATCGATGACAGGTCACTTATTAGGTGGAGCAGGCGCAGTAGAGGCGGTAGCTTCTGTATTAGCGATTCAACACCAATTTGTCCCTCCTACCATCAATGTATTTAACCGCGATCCAGAAATCGATCAACGCATCGATTTAACAGAGAACGTAGGTAAAGCACGTAAAATCGACGTGGCATTGAGCAACGGATTTGGTTTCGGTGGACACAATGCGACGGTTATTTTCAGAAAAATCTAAGACAAATATGGCCGTAAAATCTCTCCTGAACTGGTTAGATCCGATTCGACTAGACGAACGAGAGAAATTTCTAAAGAAATCGGTTACACATCTTATTGGGGCTAGTCCGAGTAATTTAACCTTATACAGACTAGCCTTTTTACACTCTTCTGCTTCCAAGGAGAGTGTTTCCGAAAGCTACAAAGAGTCAAATGAACGCCTAGAATTTCTAGGTGATTCTGTACTTGGGATGATTACAGCGACTTATTTGTTCCAAAAATTCCCCTTCAAAGACGAAGGCTTCTTAACTGAAATACGTTCAAGAATGGTCAGTCGAGAGTCATTAAACGTAATTGGCCGCAAATTAGGGTTGGAAGAAGTAATCGAGTATGAAACGCAGCGTAAAAACGCCATGTCCCGAACTTCCATGTACGGAGATGCCTTAGAAGCATTTGTGGGAGCGATTTATTTAGACAAAGGCTTCGCCTTTACCCAAAACTTCATCATTAAGAAAATTCTCACACAGTACTTTGATTTAGAAGCCGTTGTTCAAAACAATCCGAACTTCAAGTCAATGCTGATTGAATGGGCGCAAAAAGAAGGTAAAAAGGTTTCCTTTGAGCTAGATCAAGAGGGAGAACACCACAACCGGGAATTTACGGCATGGGTCATCCTGGATGGCGAAAAAATATCCGAAGGGAAAGGCTATTCGAAGAAGAAAGCAGAACAAACAGCCGCTAGAATGGCTTGTGAACAACTAGAAATTAAATAATCAATACCTATGGCACCTAATATATTCTTGCAATACTGGAATGATTCTCCTGAATCAATCACATTTCAAGAGGTATTAGCTTGGGAGGTTCCTACCTCCATCATCGAGGAGATTCAAGCCGAGCTTTTAGCTCAGTTAAACTCAGCTCGTGCACAAGAAAACTTCCCTAATTTTCCGTGGTCTAGTCCCCGTTTTCAAGAGAAATGGGAAGGAATTGCGCAAACCTTGTTGTACCAAGTTGCCTTGCCAGCGTTTATTTGGGCATCTTGGATTGAAAGTCTAGGGGTACCTGTGGAAGATGTACCTCAGCCTAGTTTTGCGGATTTATTGAACTCCTATGAGGCGCCAGATGCGCCAGTTTACGAGACACCTGTGTCGGATGCGCCGACTTACGAGGCACCAGCTGAGACTTTCGATTACCCAGCTGCTGAAACTCCCGCAGAGCCTTTCGATTTATTGAATACGGAGGTCTATTTCGAAGCACCTGAAAGTCTAGAGGATTCTTCAGAAGAGGAATTTACCCGCCTTAAGGATTTATTAAGTGGCTCACCGAATTCATTGAAATCCAAAGTCGAGTCACAAATGACTCAACGCATCGCGGACACAATTAGCCTCCACCAACGCATCAAATACATTCAAGAGATTTTCCGAGGGGATGTAGCTAAGCTAGAATCACTTATTCAATTCATCGATAATGAGGCGGAAGCTGAAACATGGTCTCAAGCGCTCTTAGAACGATACTCAGACTATCGCCGTGCGGAGAATGAAGCTATCTGGGAGGAACTTCACCAACTCATTGAACGAAAGTTCAACTAACTGATTTTCATTATCAGTTTTAATCTGCCTTAACGCTCGATCATACTGTAATTTCAGGGAAAATTAATTCCTTGAAAACGATTCTATTTTTCCTGACTTCTTTTAGCTGTTTCGCCCAAATTCCTACACAAGAGGAGGAGGAAAAGCAATCTAGCTTCGACTACTATCTAGCGAATCCTCTGAATATAAATCTCGTATCTGAAACGGAGCTACAATCATCTCTCCTATTTAACTCAGATCAAATCACTGCATTTATAGCATTCCGCAAACAAATAGGCTCATTCCAATCGATCCTCGAATTACAAACTATCCCGGGATGGGATTTAGCCTTCTTGCGCCGAATTCAAGACTACTTAGTTTGCCAACCAATGACTCCCAACTGGTGGAAACCGAATGCGTCCACCCATCAAATTTTGTTTAAAAGTGATTGGACCGTAGAGACTAAAAAAGGCTTTACTGACCCTGATCTACGAAGCAAGATCCGCTATATAGGCGATAGAACCAATCAAACTCTTCGTTATCGGGGTCAATTGAATGCCAACCTTCGGATAGGATTTCTGCTACAAAAAGACGCAGGAGAGAAAGATCTGAGCGATTTTAGCAGTGGATTTATAGCATTTAAATCCCAAGGTGTACTGGAAAAAGTCCTCCTAGGCGATTTCATCAATCAATGGGGACAAGGACTTGTTCAATCTGGAGGCTTTTCCTTAGGCAAGAGTTTTGAGAGCATCAAAGCCACTCAAAAATTCAATCTTGGGGGTTTAGTCTACAGTTCTAGTGTTGAATATGGCTACTACAGAGGAATTAATGCCACTTTTAAGCTGAAGGAAAATCTCAGAATTCAGACTTTTGTGTCCTACCGAAATTTAGATGCCACCACTGGAATTGATTCAACAGGAAAAACCTATTTGCGAACGAGGGTCGAAGATGGTTTTCATCGAACGAATTCGGAAATCAGCCATAGAAATGCAATGCAAGAAAAAACAGCAGGGGCAAACCTCAGCTTTACACCACTAAGCATCCCACTCATCCTCCAGTTAAACGCGGTTTATACCCTTTGGTCTTTTCCTAAACCCATCGGAATAGGCTATAAGCAGCCCGAATGGTCTGGAAATGAACTAAAGAATTATTCTATCAGCTTCCAATATCCGCTGAAGAACATCCGAATGGTGGGCGAGCTTGCTTATGCTGGCTTAAATCAGTATTCCTTCATTCATTCTGCTGCCACCTCTCTATCAAAGAAATTAGATATCTCCTATTTACTCAGGCACTATTCCGCTGGCTATTTCAGCCCTAAATCGAATGGACTTTCTGAAAACGCAGAAAATCTCAACGAAATAGGTCTTTTCCTGGGCTTAGGTTATCAAATCAATAGGCGAATGAAGCTTAGCTCCTATTTCGATTATTTTCGCTTCCCTGGTCCTAAATACCAAGTTGTAAATCCAAATACGTCTGGCTGGGAATTGCTTAGCCGTTTGCAGTGGGAAAAAAGGCATAGCGCACGTGGATTCATCCAAGGTAAATGGACTCGAAAGGAAGAAAAAGACTTGATTCAGATCAGTCTGGATGGCCATTATATTGCCATCAAATCTTTGGATTTTCACGTGCGCGTAATGGGCTCCTCATTGGGTTCAGAAATCGGTTTTTTACTACTACAAGACATAAAATGGGATCAAGGCAAATGGAATATACAAGGACGGTTTGCCTTGATTAATACGCCTAGCTATGACACGCGGAATTATGCCTATGAACCAGGAGTTCCTTATTCCTTTCTTTTGCCAGCCCATGCAGGTAAAGCCATTAAAACAACACTAGTGATTGCTTATCAATGGAACAAAGAAATCTCTTTAGCCGCTAAATGGGCACGCATTCAATACCAGGATCGAACGGAGATAGGTTCTAGCTTAGAGGCAATTGAAGGGAATCATAAAACCGATATCACCCTACAAATCAGCTACAAGATGCATTAAACAATCGCTTCGCGAACACGTAATAGTTTCTCTAACAGACCTTCTAGTTGATCTAATGGAAGCATATTTGCCCCATCTGATTTCGCAATGGAAGGATTCGGGTGAGTTTCGATAAAGATTCCATCAGCACCTACCGCAATTGCCGCTTTAGCGATGGTTTCAATCAGAGCGGGTTGTCCACCCGTTACGCCTGTCGTTTGATTAGGACGTTGTAAAGAGTGCGTGCAATCCATGATGACAGGCACATTCATCGCAGACATCTCCGGAATATTTCGGTAATCCACTACTAAATCTCCATAACCAAAGGAATTACCACGGTCAGTTAAGTAAACAACCGCTTCTGGATTCTCATGTAACACTTTTTCCACGGCAAAACGCATAGAAGCGCCTGACATGAATTGTCCTTTTTTGATATTAACTGCTTTGCCTGTTTGGGCAGCAGCAGCTAATAAGTCGGTTTGACGACATAGGAAAGCAGGAATTTGTAACACATCGACATAAGCCGCCGCCATGGCTGCTTCCGAGCTTTCGTGAATATCCGTTACGGTAGGTAAAGCATACTTTTTTCCCACCGCTTGCAAAATTTCGAGCGCTTTGATATCACCAATACCGGTAAAGGAATCAATTTTAGTACGATTTGCCTTGCGGTAGGAACCTTTGAAAATATAGGGAATACCCATTGATTTCGTGATACCATCTATTTTTTCTGCAATCTCAAAAGCTAAATCGTTGCTCTCTATGGCACAAGATCCTGCCATTAAAAAGAAAGGACCTTTGCCTAAATTAGCTAATGTGGGTAATGTCATGTTATAAAATATTTACTTCGGTCTCTAATGAAACACCGAACGTGTCTTTAATTGATTGCTTAATTTCTTCCGAGAGGGCTAAAATCTCCGCACCTGTTGCCTCTCCATAATTCACTAAAACGAGTGCTTGCTTCGCATGCACCCCTGCATCCCCTCTTCTGAAGCCTTTCCAACCAGCCTTCTCAATGAACCAACCTGCTGGAAATTTGACATCAGTACTTCCTTCTACAGGATAATTCGGAATACCCGGAAATTCAGCCATCAGTCGCGACGCCTCAGAGGCCGAAACCGTTGGATTTTTAAAGAAGCTACCCGAGTTACCGATTTCTTTAGGATCTGGCAACTTACTCTGGCGAATTTCAATGACAGCATCCGCTACTTCGCGGATAGATGGCTGTGTAATTCCTTTAGCTGCTAAAACATCTTGGATCGCTCCATAAGACGTTTTTACCGAAGGTTTCTTGGACAACTTAAACGTCACAGCGCTAATTAGGTATTGACCCTTTCCTGCGCGCTTAAAGAAGCTCTCTCGGTAGCCAAAAGCACAAGCTTTGGCGTCGAATACCTCTATTTCCAAAGTCTGCAAATTCAATGCCTCCAAAGACTCAAAAGTATCCTTAATTTCAGCACCGTAGGCACCGATATTTTGCATGGGAGCCGCACCCACGGTACCCGGAATTAACGATAAATTCTCTAATCCAGACCAGCCATGGTTCACAGCAAATTGAACAAATTCGTCCCAAACCACTCCAGCCCCCCCTCTCAACCACACATATTCAGCATCCTCTTTTATAACATCGATACCTGGAATAGAAATTTTAACTACCAAGGCCTCCTGGGATTTAGTCAACAACACATTACTTCCTCCACCTAGAAAAAGGTGAGGCAAATGCGCATATTCCCCCGATTTACGCAGCGAAATATAGTGATCAATGGAGCTAATCTCTACGAATTGACTGGCTCCCGCCTCAATCCCAAACGTATTATAAGCACGTAGAGAGTACATATTAAACTAATTTTGTTGATAAAAACTCCTCTAAAGCGGGTTCTCCCGAGTGGTGAAAAGTCTCTGAATTCCCTTCCCAAATCTTCCTTCCCTCTTTTAAAAAGATGATGGATTCCCCCATCCGCATCACTGAATTCATATCATGCGAAATAACCACTGTGGTCATGTTGTATTCCTGAGTGATTTCCTGAATTAAATAATCAATTTTCACCGCAGTCAATGGATCTAAACCTGAGTTAGGCTCATCACAGAACAAATATTTCGGATTCATGACAATGGCTCTTGCGATACCCACCCGCTTTTTCATTCCTCCAGAAATTTCAGATGGCATCAACAAGGCTGATTTCTCTAGACCTACGCGTTGTAAACAGAGCATCGCCTGCGCGTTTTTCTCCTCAAGCGTTTGTGAAGTAAGTGTATCTAGCGGAAAACGAACATTTTCCAAAACGGATTTAGAATCAAAAAGAGCTCCTCCTTGAAATAGAACGCCCATTTCACGGCGAATTTCTTTCACCACATCTTGGTGTGCTGTCAAAAAATCACGCCCATCGTAGAGAACCTGACCTTGTTCAGGCACTAAAATCCCGATCATGCATTTTAGCAAAACAGATTTCCCAGTTCCACTTCCACCAATGACCATATTCGTCTTTCCTTGTTGGAAATTCGCACTAATGTCATTCAGCACAACACGACCGTTAAAAGATTTAGATAAACCCTTGATTTCAATCATATTCAAAATTAGGGATTATTGAATACTTTATGATAAATTTGATAACATTTAAATCAAAAAACTATGTTTTTCATCTTCCTAGGTATTTTGTTATTTATCGCCGGAAATGCGATTTCTAACCCCAATTTAGTATTCTCGAAATACAGCAAAACCTTCAAAGTGGTAGGAGCCGTTTTGGCTATCCTTGGAGTTACGAGTTCAGCTATTGTACAAGTAGATGCAGGTGAAGTAGGAGTCCAAAGCGTATTTGGAAAAGTGCAACCCTCCACCTTAAATAGTGGTCTTAACTTTGTTAACCCTTTAGCAAAAGTGGTCGTATTTGATGCAAAAACCCAAAACTATACCATGTCAAGCGTCCATGACGAAGGCGACAAAGCAGGAGACGACGCAATCCGCGTTTTAACGGCCGACGGATTAGAGGTTGTGGTCGATTTAACCGTTCTATTCCGAATCATTCCATCTGAAGCTCCACGCGTCTTACGCGAAATTGGAGAGGACTACAAGGACAAGGTCGTACGACCAATTACGCGTACCATGATTCGCGATAATGCAGTTTATTATGATGCCGTAGCACTATATTCCTTAAAGCGTAACGAATTTCAACAGCGTATTTACCAAGATATTGAAAAGAATTTTAAGAAAAGAGGGTTGGTTTTAGAGCAATTATTAATCCGTAACATCAATCTCCCTACCTCTGTAAAACAAACGATTGAATCGAAAATCAATGCGGAACAAGATGCACAAAAGATGCAATTCGTGTTACAGAAAGAAAAGCAAGAAGCGGAAAGAAAGCGGGTAGAGGCGCAGGGTATCGCGGATTACCAAAAGATTTTGTCGACGGGTCTAAGCGACAAGCAATTGCAGTATGAGTCGATTATTGCCCAAAAAGAATTAGCTAAATCCCCTAACGCGAAAGTGATCATAATGGGTAGCAAGAGTGCCCCGATTATCTTAGGGAATCAATAAGTAAAGTGGCACGTGATTCTAGCGAATCGCGTGCCCCATTTTATCTCTTTTCGTTTCTAAGTATTTTTGGTTGTGTGGATTAGCTTGAATCTCTATTCCGATCGAATCCACAATTTCTAATCCATATCCCATTAATCCGGCTCTTTTCTTCGGGTTATTTGAGATTAAACGAATCTTGTTAATACCTAAGTCACGCAAAATTTGAGCACCTACGCCGTAATCACGCTCATCCATCGCGAAGCCTAATTCTAAGTTCGCTTCCACCGTATCCCGGCCTTGCTCTTGCAATTTATAGGCTTTTAATTTATTAATAAGACCGATTCCGCGGCCTTCTTGGAACATATATAAAATTACCCCTTTCCCCTCTTTCTCTACCATTTCCATGGCAGCGTGTAATTGTTCACCACAATCGCAGCGACAAGAACCAAAAATATCTCCCGTCACACAAGAACTATGCACCCGTACCATCACAGGCTCTTCTTTTTCCCAGCTTCCCTTGATTAAGGCTAAATGCGTATCTCCCGTATTGATTTGCTTGAACGCTACTAATTCGAAAGAGCCCCATTCAGTAGGCATGTTCACTCCAATTTCTCGCTTAATCAAAGATTCTTTAGCTAACCGGTATTCGATTAAATCTTTGATCGTCACTAGTTTCAACTGGTGTTTATCAGCCAACTTGCGAAGATCAGGCAATCGCGCCATACTGCCATCTTCATTCAAAACCTCGATCAATACACCAGATGGTTTAAACCCGGCTAAACGGGCGAAGTCCATCGAAGCCTCCGTATGTCCTGTACGACGCAAAACACCTTCTGTACGTGACTTTAACGGGAAAATATGACCAGGTCTTCCTAAATCTGATGGCTGAGTGGCAGGATCAACTAATGCCTTAATAGTCTTGGAACGATCTGAAGCAGAAATACCCGTCGTACAACCGTTGCCTAATAAATCAACAGAAACCGTAAATGGTGTCTCGTGGGAAGTTGTATTTTGATTCACCATCATCTCTAAACCCAATGCCTGGCAACGCTCATCTGTCAAAGAAACACACATTAAACCGCGCGCTTCCTTGATCATAAAATTCACGATTTCAGGCGTGATCGCTTCTGAGGCACAAATCATATCACCCTCGTTCTCCCGATCTTCATCGTCCGCGACTATAATTATTTTACCTTGGCGAATATCTTCCAAGGCATCTTCAATACGATCTAAGCGAATATCATCTAGCATTTTGTAGGCATTTGAATCAGAAACACAAAGTTACACGAAATAATTCCCTTTTTGACTACCTTTGTTAATATGTTCATCGAGGTAAAGAATCTTTCTAAAAACTACGGAAATCAACCCGCCGTTCACGACCTAAACTTTCGTATAGAAGTGGGCCAAATAGTGGGATTTCTGGGACCCAACGGAGCCGGGAAATCGACGACATTGAAAATGCTTTTGGGACTTGTCCAGCCTACATCTGGTTCCATTACGATCGGCGGAAAAGATCCTCATGAACAAGAAATTGCCCTTAAAAAGCAGATAGGTTATTTAGCCGAAAACAACCCATTATATCCAGAAATGTATGTTCGGGAATTTTTAGCCTTCATAGGAAATATTCACCAAATCCAGTATCCAGACAAGCGAATTCAAGAGGTGATCGAGTGGGTTGGCCTTGAAAAAGAGGCGCATAAGAAAATCCAAGCGCTTTCTAAAGGGTATCAGCAGCGAGTGGGAATAGCCTTGGCGATCTTACACGATCCGCCAATATTGATCTTAGATGAACCGACGAGTGGCTTGGATCCGAACCAACGTGATGAAATTCGTAACTTAATCAAAAGCTTACAAAAAGACCGCATTATCTTATTCTCTAGCCATATTCTATCGGAAGTAGAAGCTATCTGCGACCGGGTTTTATTGATTCACCAAGGCAAATTAGTGAGCGATAGCCCAATGAAAGAAATCAAGGATTTAGAGCAATTCTTTAAAGAGAAGACAAGCTAAACGAATCTGCATCTAAGTGTGCTGGGAATTTTGCCCTAAACCCGGCTAATTCAGTTGCCGATAATTCACTTGTCAAAATTTGATCCTGCGATGCTAAATCAAGCTGAAGTGCTCCTTTAAAATCAACCAACAAAGAATCACCCGCATAATCTAGGCCATTCGCATCGGTTCCTACCCGGTTCACTCCTATTACATAAGAAAGGTTTTCAATAGCCCTAGCTTGCAACAGCGTTCTCCAAGCATTCGCTCGAGGAGCAGGCCAATTCGCTACATAAATGGCTGCGTCATAAGCCATGTTAACATTGCGTGACCAAACTGGAAAGCGAAGATCATAGCATATAAAAAAAGCTAAGTTCCACCCCCTGTAGGAAATTATCACCTGCTTATCACCTGATTGATAAAACATATGCTCTTCGCCCATCCGAAACAAATGGCGCTTGTCATAAGAGGTAAAAGACCCATCTGGCTGAACGGCATAGAGCCGATTAAAGAAAGCGTTTTGTTGTTTTACTTTGAGAGAACCTACCACCAAACTCCCTAAGCGGTTGGCTTGTACTTGCATCCACTGTAGTACAGGTCCCTTGCCTATCTCTGCACCGTTAGGCGTCATAGAAAAGCCTGTGGCGAACATTTCAGGTAAGACAATCACATCTGTTTTACCGGCTAAGCCAGATAATTTTTCCTCTAATGCCGCACAATTAGCAGCAGGATTTTCCCAACCTAAATCAGTTTGAACTAAGCTTACCCGTAGATTCGCCATATTTGCCGGAGTTTATTTGGCAATATAAGAATAATAGATTTTCAAACGAGCTTTCATCGCCTGTAAAGGCACAAAACGAGTACTCTCATTGATGATCCTCGTATTACCTGATGAGTTAGAAGTCAGCGCCGGAGTAATTAACCACCCTGTATTTGCCTGCTTACCTACTAATAAGGATTGAATGGCTGTAGTCACATTAAAGGTATAAGACTTAGCACTAGGATCGATTGCTGAGGTAATCACACTCGTTCCACCCTCCGATAGTAAATATTTCAAGCCATAACTATTCCGAAGCGTGCGGTTAGTGGAGTTAGTTTCTACGATAGACAATTGACCGATCGTTTGCTGTAAATCGATATTATCTGCAGCAGTTAACACTAATTCTGCCTTATTCACCGCCACATTTCGGTTACCTTTTAAACTAAGCAAATAAGGAAATTCCACCTTAGTGGCGACTCCCGTACCCGCTTGAATATAGGTTATACCACTTGTTGCAGCTGAAGAAACGATATTTCCAGGATTTTGAAGGGCGGCCAATGCTCCCGTTTTGGTCGACTTAATCTGATTAAAACGAGCTAACAATTCAGGGTAAAGCGCGTTCGATAAGCTAAAATAATAATCCATGAAATACTTCGTCGTATCTCCCGGATTATGGAAATACAAAGTCATACGAGAATAGCCTGGATTGAATCCAATCATAGCCCCTGCGGTGGAACCAGTAGATTTAAACAACATACCGGGGAAATAATCTCTAAATCCTTTACTTCCGGCAGCCACTTTCGTATCTGCATATTTACTCAACAATTCCCGACCAAAAGTATCTGACATACGGAAACGTAACGTATCATAGCGAACAGAGTCTCCATTCATCGCTTTAGTACGAATAGGACGAGGTGCAAAGGTGTGTCTACCAAGCAAAGCTGCATCAGAACGAACAGATGATCCTGCAAAATAATCCGTACCTCTGTTTAAACTATCTAATAAGCGATAAACACTCAATGTTTGTGTTTTTGTTGTATCCCCTTGGTAACCTGAATAGGCCAAACGTAAGGTTAATGAATCGTAAACAGACGTCGCTTTTGCAAAAAGCGTGTCAATATTAGAAACTTGCGTGTAGACCGCAGATTCTGCCAAACCCAATACAGGATGATTATAAGTCCCTACTAGTAGGGTACTAGGTGACCCTGTATAGATTGAATCAATTAATACTGTCGAGGATTTAATCGAAATTGTATCTGTATAATTCAATCCCACCTCCACGCTAAACAAATCGTCTCCAATTTCTTTAGGTGTATCACAGGATGCAAGGAATAAGGAAAGAATTCCTACCCATTTAATTGCCGGACATTTCCAAGTACATTTTTTCGAAGAAATCGAGGTCATTATCGGCAATGTTTTGAGAGGTTTTATGTTGATATTCATCAATAATCGGTTGAATACGGCTAATATCCGCATTTACTAAAGAAACTATTTTGTCTGCATACTCCGCACCTATCTTAATAAATGCTTCGTAATTTCCACCTGCTAAGCTACCTAAATGTGCATCGTCTAAATCTCCAATTTTCACTTTTTCGATCAAATCGTCTGATTCAAACGTAAAATCAAAAGCCGAATTGTGTGGAGAGAAAATAGTTTTCGAATCCTTATAGATCGGGTGATTTTGGTAATGCGTGGAGATGTACAAAGGCACTAAACTAGACATCCAATCATTACAGTGAATGATATCTGGGGCCCAACCTAATTTCACAACTGTCTCTAAAGCTCCTTTGCAGAAGAAAATAGCACGTTCATGATTATCAGGATAAAATGCGCCTTCCTTGTCAGTCAACACATATTTACGTTGGTAATAATCTTCGTTATCGATGAAGTATACTTGTAATTTTGCGGCCGGAATACTGGCTACTTTAATGGTCAAAGGCTTTTCCTCCTCACCCATTGGAATGGTAATACCTGAAAGACGAACCACTTCGTGCAATCGGTTTTTACGCTCATTGATCGAACCGAATCGGGGTACTAAAATTCTAATTTCCATCCCTCTCTCCTGCATAGCAGTAGGAAGAGCGCGTACGAAATCAGCAATTTTAGACGTGTTTTGAAAAGGATCTACCTCACTTGAAACGTAAAGAATACGTAATTTGGCCATTCTAAATTGATTACTAGGGGCAAATTACCCCAAAAAACATTACAAAAGTACAAAAAAATAATCGGATTATCACCATCATTATACAATGAAAGGTCTTTAATTTGCCTTTTGATTTAAGAACCAAATGCTAAAATCAATTCTAAAATACCTTATATCCAGTTTATTGGCAGCAGGCCTATTGTATTGGGCTTTTTCAAAAAGCCAACTGCACTGGAATGACATCCTGACCACACTCCATCAAGCTGATTATAATTGGGTAACTGTCTCCGTGGTGATTGCTTTCCTATCCCATCTTCTTCGTGCCTTACGATGGGAGCAACTTTTAAGTGCTTTAAACTATCAACCAGGAACGGTGCGTACTTTTTCTGCCGTATTAATCGGCTATTTTGCCAATTTTTTAGTACCCCGTTTGGGTGAAGTTTCTCGATGCGGGTCTTTGCAAAAAACAGCAGAAATCCCCTTTGAAGAATCTTTTGGCACGGTAATCACAGAAAGAATCGTGGATTTATTGGGCCTCATTACGCTCGTGGGAATAACATTTCTAGTGGAGTGGGAACCTTTGCAAAATAGCCTTTTCCCTACCCTCCATTTACCTTCAGGAGCCTTCATAATCGCAGCCTCCATACTAGGCTTAATCGGTTTAGGGGTTTTATGGAAGTTTAAGGATTTACTCCAAACCATAGGCGCAGAATCGAAAGTAGGAAAAATGATCCTCGGATGGGTCGCTGGAATTGGAAGTATTCGTCACTTAGCTCAACCTAGTAAATTCATCGCTTATAGTGTGGGCATTTGGTTATGCTATTATTTGAGCACTTTTACCTTGTTTCTCGCCTTTCCCATCAGCGAAAACCTAGGCATGAATGCAGCATTAACTGTTTTAGTGATGGGAACTTTTGGAATGGCCACACCCACCCAAGGGGGAATTGGGGCTTATCACAGCTTGGTCGCGTCTGCTTTTGTATTTTACTCCTTATCCTATAAAGATGGCTTTATGCTGGCTACCTTTTTTCACGGAACTCAAATGATTACTCTGTTGTTATTGGGTGGATTTAGTTTTATTTTAACCTTATTTTTACCCAAAATTAGCTCACGTGTCGAACAGAACTGAACATAAAATTGTCACATTGACCCAAGGAATCGAACTTCGCAAACAATGGAAAGCGAACGGAGAGAGAGTCGTTTTCACAAACGGCTGCTTCGATATTCTGCATTTAGGCCATGTGGATTACTTAGAAAAATCGAGCGAATTTGGCACTAAACTGATTGTGGCTGTTAACTCAGATGCTTCGGTTCGCACCTTAGAGAAAGGGACTGAAAGACCGGTGAATTCGGAATATGCTAGAGCTCGATTGATTGCAGCCTTGGGTTTTGTTTCGATGGTCATCATTTTTGGAGAGTCAACCCCTCTAGAACTGATACAATCCCTCAGTCCAGACGTCCTGGTAAAAGGGGACGATTATACGATTGAGACGATTGTAGGGGCCAAAGAAGTGATAGCAGCCGGCGGGGAAGTAAAAACCATCGCCCTAGTGCCAGATTATTCCACGACTAAAATCATTCAAAAACTTAAACAATAATAACCATGTATTTCATTGCCATTATTTTCGGAGTCGCAGGTATGCTTATTTCATGGCGACTAAAATCTAAGTTCAAAACCTATTCCCAAACCCCTTTACAAAGTAATTTGTCTGGCCAGGAAATTGCTCAGCAAATGCTCGCTGACCATGGCATCTCAGATGTCCGCATTATTTCAGTAGAGGGTCAATTAACGGACCATTATAATCCGGCTGATAGGACTGTAAACTTAAGTAATGATGTGTATTACGGTCGCAATGCAGCAGCGGCGGCAGTAGCAGCCCATGAATGTGGCCATGCAGTACAACACGCCAGAGCCTATGCTTTCTTACAATTCCGTAGCGCCATGGTTCCCATGTTAAGCATTGCCAATGGATTCATGCCCATCTTATTGATGATTGGGATGATGATTCTGTATTCAACCGGGAATAGCACCTTGTTAGCGTTAGGGGTTGCTTTATTTGCTATGGCCACTTTATTTAGCTTCGTAACACTACCGGTTGAATTCGATGCTTCCAATAGGGCCTTGAATTGGATCAAGGAAAAGGGAATCGTTACTCCAGCAGAATTTGCCTTATCTAAGGATGCACTTTGGTGGGCAGCATTGACCTATGTTGTAGCCGCGCTGGGCATGTTAGCGCAGTTGCTTTATTATTTGAATTTGTTGAATGGGAGACGAAATGACTAAAAAATGGCGAATGAAAATCATTCGCCATTTTTTAGTCACTTCTTAAAGCATAAAGAATAAAGCACAAAGAATAAAGCTTGAATAAATATACATTTCATAAATCGTTGCGAAGCAACATCCATCTTTATGCTTTATACTTTGTGCTCTATGCTTTAATTCAAATGCTTTTCATTCAACTTCGACTTACGATAGCTATACCCAACATAAATCAACAACCCCGCCAAACACCAGTACATAAAGCGCTCCCAGTTCGTAGAACCCATTTGAGTCATCAGATACAGGTTTACTAATAATCCTAACACCGGAATTAAGGACAATTTCCTCGTCACACTAAAAAAAGCGATTATTGCCCAAATGAAAAAGAATCCAAGCATAATAAAGTGATCTACTTTTGATTCACCGGAATACAAGCCTTGTAACCATTCACTCAAATTTACGCCTGAATAGGCAATTAGTCCAAGCACTACTATCAAAGAAACACCCACATAGTAACTTGAGTTAATGTAGGGGATTTTGAACTTAGATTTCTTTTGGTTTTCTGGGTCTAAATCTAACACTAAAACACCACCGCAAACTAACACAAAGGCGAAAAGGGTTCCGATACTGCTTAAATTAATCACCTCTTCAAGGTTAGCAAACAAGGCTGGAACACCTACTAATACGCCCGTCATGATCGTAGAGAACGAAGGTGTACGGTATTTGGGGTGAATGCGGGAGAAGGCTTTGGGTAATAAACCATCGCGAGACATGGTCATCCAGATGCGTGGCTGCCCTAATTGATAGACTAAAAGCGCGGAAGTTAAGGCAATTACGGCACTTGCTGCTACGATACCTGCCACTCCGTTTAGGCCTACTTGCATGAACATATAGGCCAAAGGATCCTCAATCCCTGCTAAATTTTCGGAAGGCACAATTCCTGTTAAAACTAAGGTTACTAATACGTATAATACGGTACAAATGATCAAAGCATACATCATTGCTTTGGGAATATCCCGCTGCGGGTTCTTACACTCTTCTGCGGTAGTAGAAATAGAATCAAATCCGATATAAGCAAAACAAACGGCCGCTACACTTTTCAAAACCCCTGAAATTCCATTAGGCGCAAACGGAGTCCAGTTCTCTACTTGCACGTAAAATGCGCCCACTCCTACCACGATCAAAATGACCAAAAGCTTCAATATCACGAGGATATTGTTCGTATTTTTTGACTCTTTAATTCCGATGTATACTAAATACGTAATGGCAACTGTAATCAGAAGTGCCGGAATATTAGCCACAAAATGCCATCCAAAAATGGTAGGAGCCGATTGATAGGCCGTAAAACCTTCACGTAGATTTACAGATAAGGACTCAAATTTTTCACCATTGGCTATAGCGGAAGAGGTTTCGACAAAAGCTCTTTTAGCAGACAAATAATCCATGGTCATGTATTCAGGCACGTGAACTCCTAAACCTTCCACTAGATCAACAAAGTATTTTGACCACGAAATAGCTACTGCTACGTTCGAAATGGCATATTCTAACAGCAAATTCCATCCCAAAATCCAAGCCACTATCTCTCCTAAACTGGTGTAAGCATAGGAATAAGCACTACCTGAAATGGGTACTGTGGCTGCAAAACGGGCATAACAGAAGGCTGTAAACATACAAGCCATCGCCGTGAACACGAATAACAAAGAAACAGCAGGTCCGCCATTAGCTGAAGCTTGACCAATAGCGGAGAAAATACTGGCGCCTATGATAGCTGCCACACCCATGAAGGTCAAATCGCGCACTCCCAGATTTCGATCCATCGAGTTACCCTCCATGCTTTCAATCTCTAATTGATCCGAAATAATTTTATCGATGGATTTCTTGCGAAAAAAACTTGACCACATACGGTTTTGGATTGTTAATGAAGTGACAAAAATACATCTTTCTGAAAGAAATTCTAATTTGATTGATTTCGATTACCTTTGTGGCATGTCAGTCGCAGTCGTTATTTTAAATTACAATGGTCGAAAATTCTTAGCTGAATTCTTGCCTATCGTCTTAGAGAATACTCCAGATGCGACAATCTATGTAGCAGATAATGGCTCTTCAGACGACTCTTTGGCCTTATTAGCTTCTGATTTTCCTAGTGTTTCTGTCCTATCTTGGGCTGAAAATCTCGGCTATGCGGGCGGCTACAATTATGCATTAGGCCAAATAAAAGCGGACTATTTCGTCCTCATGAATTCTGATATTGCGCCCCGTAAGAATTGGTTAACACCTTTAGTGGCCTATTTCGAAGCGAATCCTGTAGTTGCTGCGGCACAACCCTTTCTACTCGACTATCAAAAACCAGATTATTTTGAATACGCAGGAGCCGCGGGTGGATTTTGGGATGCCTACGGATACCCTTTCTGCCGAGGACGCCTATTCGATACGCTAGAAAAAAACGAAGGACAATATACAACTTCCCTTGTAAACTGGGCCACTGGTGCTTGTTTAATGGTTCGCGCAGAAATTTTTCACCAAGTAGGTGGGTTAGATGCCTATTTATTTGCGCACATGGAAGAAATCGACTTGTGCTGGAGAATGCAAAGAGCCGGATATGCCATTGCTGCAGTAGCTGAAAGTGAAGTATTGCACGTGGGCGGCGGGACGTTGAATAAAGAGAACCCATTCAAAACCTACCTGAATTTCCGTAATAACTTAATTTTACTCCATAAAAACCTCGAGCCTTCTAAACGCTTCTCCACACTGTTCATTCGCCTGATTTTGGATGGAATAGCGGGAATTAAATTTTTAACTGAAGGAAAGTTAGGCTCATTTCTTGCCATATTAAAGGCCCATTTTGGGTTTTACCACTACCTATTCTTCGAACCCAAGGCGTCCACAATTCAGAAAAACTGGATCAATAGTTATACCGGAAACATTTTAATAGACTATTTCCTTCGAGGCAAAAAGAAATTCGATCAAATCAAATTTTAGATATCCCAAACACTTGGGTTATTTCGTTGACGTAAATAGCGACGGATATTCATCCAAAAGGCTAAAATCAAATAAATAATTACCGGGGATCCCATCGTGATAAACGAGGTGTAGATAAAGTACAATCGAATGCTGCTTGTGGAAATAGTTAACTTCTCTCCTAAGCGAGTACAAACGCCAAATGCCTGATTCTCAACAAAAAATTTAAGCTTTCCCATAGGTTAGTGATTGAACAGACAAATTTAGTCAAAAATAAATGCAAATGACTCTTAATAAAAATAGTTATATAATTTATAAAAATAATATAAATATATTTTAAAATAATGGAATATTTATTTAAAAAGTCTTGCATGCAATTGTTTTCTTTCTACATTTGAGAGCTTGAAAGATTTTCGTCTGGATGGCATTAATATTTTTAACATTTTTTTTATGCAAACTGGTAAAGTAAAATTTTTCAACGAGACGAAAGGTTTCGGATTCATCGTTGACGACCAAACAGGTGAAGACATTTTCGTACACGTAACTGGCCTTTCAGGTGTTACTATCCGCGAAAATGATTCAGTATCTTATGAAGTTACTGACGGAAAGCGTGG